>Ga0065707_10081755_pt1 | contig 49905 bp, 20 predicted proteins | sample SwiRhicommuniRL3_FD_59094 | JGI IMG/M metagenome (GOLD analysis project Ga0065707, IMG submission 59094) | Switchgrass rhizosphere bacterial communities from Rose Lake, Michigan, USA - RL3 v2 (version 2) | ecosystem: Host-associated > Plants > Roots > Rhizosphere > Soil | place: East Lansing...
GATGTGTGCAATCTGGGACATCGAAAACTTGCTTTAAAAAGTTCCCGAAATATGGAACAATAACTCGTTTTGCTACACGATTGAATAAGAACTTCTGCAGAAGGGTGGTATTGTCTGGAACTATCCTGATCGTGTTAATCTCCACATACCTAATCGTAAAGAAGTATACTCAATTTTGTGACGTCCCACCTTTCTTTCCCATACGATCGGATCTCATATCATGGTACACCACCTTGACTGTTCAAACATAGCTGTTACAACGATATATTGAACATCTCAATCAACAGCGTCTTCTTCGATCTTCTCTCTTTGATCTTTGCTCATCACTCAATCATCACTCATCGCTTCTTTCGTATTGGCTCACATTATTATCTGTGTCAGTGACCTTACAAGTATCAATCTTGATAACCACCAACGCGTTATGCTCACATTCAATATAGTTCTTGACCTGGGACTCTTCAATCTTTGGATTGTTCAAATGTAAACCGTTGAAAAAGTCGAACCTTTGATCCTCTCTACCAACAATCTCTGCTTTTCCGTTTAACATCACAGAAACACGGTTCAATTCATTCTTGTTGATATTTGCAAGAAGCTCATACAACGAGTTTCTTCTTGATGGAGCTTGGTCTTGTTTCTTGTCCTCACTTTTCAACGAGATCCAGTCATGTGCAAGTAATGATACATTTGGATTAGAGAGCATATTCTCGTATTTGGTGGTATTTATCGGGGTAGAGATGATGATATAATCGCTGTCTCCATGGTGGATGTAGGTGTAGTTCATCAACGACACGTGCGGAACATTATTTAAGCATGTCGCTAAGTGGAGAAATCTCGATGACTTCAACAAGTGGATTACAGAGTCTGGTAACTTTTCGGATGGCATGGTGGGTGGTGGTGGTGATAATTTGTAATGTATGGGGATTTTCAAATTACATATACATTGGGTCGTGTGTTGGATAATTATTTATACTAGACTTTACCTATGGATCATACAATGGACCTCCAGATAGAGATTCGCTATGTCTAAACATATGGGGTGATATAATAGAGAACTCATGTACTATCAATCCACCCATTATGCAAAAATCGTAATATTAGCGAAATCGGGCCCTAAAATCGTCTCTGTGGTTCTCTGTTTTGGCGCTAACTAATTCACTAATTCCTACATTTCGAGTTCAAATTATGATTTATTACTAAATACTATCTAGAGAATATCTTCGATCGTAGGATCATCTGCCCAGATAAAGTTTTGTTTGGCCAGGAGTTCTTTTTCCGTCAGAAGAGTTGAAAAGTCGAAGAAAACTTTATCTTCAAGATGTTCAAAGGGTGTGAAATCAGGAAGCAAAGCTGCTTGGCCCTTGAGATCCCCAAGCTGATTACACTCATTATCGGTAGATTGGACTGTCTTGATTTCTTTAAGTTTATCAGTCTTGCTAACCTTTTTTTCACACTTGGTATCTCTAGCTTTAGCTGGCGTAGTGTCTCTCAATCTAACAGTCTTGACTTCTGTTCCATCAGTCTTGAACTCTCTAGTTATCATTTATATATAATAGGATTATCTTCAATATTATAAGGTAAATTAGTAAAATATAAATTTATTTATTTATCTTTATTTGATTTATCTATATATGAGAATTTATATCCTTATGCCTTGATATTCGAAGTATACTTGGAATGACACTCCTCTCTAACTATTCTAGCGATTTGTGGAAGACGCTTGTGTCCGAGAGAAGATAATTTCTCCTTTCTCTTTTTGTTACGACTCATGGGAGTGATCCATCCTTGTTCAGCTTCCAACTCCTCAGCATCAAGTTTATCCAAATAAACTTTTAAACCAGCAGTATAAAGTAGATCATCATTATCAGTTGAAGCATAAGCTTCTACCTCAGCGTCTTTTTTCCAATTTCCTTTAGCAGATAAGTTTTGAGACTCACAAATTTGTTGCGCTTCTTCTGGTACCAAAGTTTCTGCAGAGTCAACTCTATTTAAGCAAGGCAAACTTTCTTGATTTAATTGCTTTGGTGTTTCCTTGGTGATTTCTTGTTCTGGTTCAACTATTTCCAACTTTTCTAATGGTTCCAGCTTCAAACCGTTCAAAATTTGTGTAGGTTCCAGATTCAAATTGTTGAAGTCTTGTAATGGTTCAATTGACTTCAAGTTAAATACCTTCAAAGTTGCAATTTTCTTGAAACAATTGCGGACCATCCTGTCACCTAAACTAAATAATGGTAAGCTCAATTCCATGAAATACTCAACCAATGGCGATTCCTCTGCCAGAATAAATTCTGGAACAACAACATCTAAAAGAGATGTTAAGAAACCGGGTTCCTTTTTCTCCTTTTCTTCCTTTTCTTCCTTTTCTTCCTTTACGTCCCAATCTTGTTTTGTTTCAACTTTTTGAGGTTTCTTATTTGATCTCGACTTCGACTTTTTTTGGTTCTTTCTCATTGATGATTTGGAGGTCATAATTCACTAGTGATAATTTAATGTTAATAGACTTAGAGATATCTTGAATTCAGATATCAGGTGTGAGTATTTGTAGCGAACAAGAATATTTCCAAACTTCTGGTGATTTATATATTCCACAGAAGCATAGTAAACTGTAGCTTAAAAAATAAATTTAAGCATAAGTGACAACCGTTAGCATAAAAAATTGGCCTTAACAATTTAAGCATATCAATTCAAAGTTATACGAATAGAATCTTTTAGAATCACATATTGATGCTTTCCAATCTGGTAGTAATGTAAATATTGATTGTTTCACTCTCTCTATCATTATATTTTTAGTCTCGACCACAAACATGTATGAGCACAAACTCGGAAATTTAACTTGCTTGATCTTTAAGACGTATAGTGGTAACAGTCTAAGATCATACCATACCATAGCAGTTGTACGTATAATTCACCTATAACTTTGTCAATCCTTTGATTCCACTTCCCTCCCCAATTACCCAACTCAATTCCTCTAAACTGACATCCAACTGAACCATTTTATTATCCTCGATAATCAAATTTTTATTCAAATTCACATTGGTGATGATATGGCCCTCATTATTGGTACTCAAACCCGATGCATCCAATAATAAGCCAACTTTATATAGAATTTCCCAACTATTCTTCAAAACCTTTGAGGACCAAATTTTTTGGTTCACCCTAAAGTTTGTGAGGAGTTTGTTATCAAGACTAGAAGAAGAAGATGTAGTGGTCGTCATGTTGCAGTTCTTCATCATATCTTTATATTCAATATATGCTAGGTTGAAGTTGATTACTTGTAAATCGAACTTCTCAATCCATCTCGCTGCAGCTATAGCAAGGAGCAATTCTAGCGAAGATAATGACTGTATAATACTCTGGATATTATTTGAAGCTTGGTTGGACAAGTATTTTGAAAAGTGGATATCTTGAGGAAATGGATCTTGAGATGTGATTTTTGATATAGGATAGATACAGGAGTTGTTAAATTCCTTGTAATTCTTGGTAGTGTAGAAGTTTTGAAAGACTAGCTTTTTTAAGTTGGACTTCTCGGAGAATAACAAATCGATGTAGTTGTTCCAGAGGATGATGGATGATTTATCAATTGATTGAATAGATTTTGAATTATGAGTTTGAGAGATATTATTAATGGTCTCATTTTGAACTACCAATGCAAGCCTGGCATTTGTCCAAAACTCTTCAATTGTAGTAGGTTTATTTATTGTAATGATTCTTTGTGAAAACCTACTTCTTACTCTCTTCTCTAACAATTCTCTGGTAGTGATTTTTGTTGATACCCCAACAACACATATGGGTGTGGAGGAGTTTTGACAAAGATCAAATAAGTTGTAGAGTAATGTTTGCTTTGAACTAGAAGTGAACTTTTCAAATTCGTCGATCACGAAAATTATGGACATTTTGGAAGCTTCGTCGGCGATTTTACTATCCAAAATCGATAAAATGTTGGAGAATGTATCGTTGATAGATCTTTGTTGAAATTTACCGTCTTGAAAGTTGGCTTTCGATAATTGATCTTTGGACTCATCTTCACTCACATCCTCTTCTTCATTTTCATCCATCCCTTTGAAATCTAACTGCTTCGCAATTTCTCTCAACGCAACATTGTCATCAGAATGCAAAAATGCATTAAGCCTTACTGTTATAAACTGTCCTTCGTATTTCTCCTCCATATCTTGTAAAGCTCTTTCAACGATAGTACTCTTCCCTGAAGCTCTAGGTCCAATTATCAAGGTCGAGTGACTTTCATTGTCTCGAATTGTATGTTCAAACATTTTATGAACTTCGGTGTACTTTTCAAAAAGAGTAGGAGAAGATAGGCAGTTTGAAAACCTGCCAGTCAATTGTGCAAGAACCTGACGTTTTATGGCGCTGAAATCGTTAATGGGTGATGTGTTAGGCGAGTCGTTTGTAGAAATTGTTGTAATCAACTCGGAATCTATAGTGGGGAGGGGGTCTGACCTTAGAGATTTTGTAGACCCCAGGATAGGTAAATTTGACGGCACTTCCACTTGAATAGGTTTTGGTTCTGGTATAGTTTGAGAAGGCACACCATCTAAGACAATATCAGATATTATTAAGTCCTTAGTTAGAATAGGTGTCGAATTTTTTATTTGTGGATTTTCCTCAACATTCACAGTTGGTTGTGGGTCATCGTCAATATTAATAGGCATCAGAACATCTCCTTCTTGAGTGTTATCCTCAGAAGATATTTGAATAAGTTCGTCTGATTTGTCACTAACGGCATTTCCGGGTACGAAAGATTTAGCCTTTCTAATCAAAGGGATTCCTCGAATTTTATCAAATTTTCTTGATGTTGTCTTGTAATCTTCGATTTTCTTCTTTTTCTTCGGTGGTTCAGAGGGAGTAAGTAGGTTGTATTTGTTAGAAGAGCGCTCATCTGAATTAGCTTTGCCATTGGAGATATTTGCTGCAGCACGTCTCGATTTACCAGCTTGGTCTATTGCACCAGATGTAGTCATTTCATCAAATTTATCCATCTCCTCAAGTTTATCCAACAACTTGTTGCGTTTAATGCGTAGTACGAGTTGATCTTTTTCAACTTCATCTGCAGGCAATTGCTTGATAGAACCAAATTCATCCTTAAAGTCATCTGTGAAATCTATTGATTGGTGAGTCATCTGAAGATATGGGAAGATTTGATTTTAAACTGGACTGTATCAATTATAACTTAATTGTGATTAGAAAGCCTTGAATTGTGATTAGAAACACAATGATTAAAACACTATGATTATTTACACTTGAACATTTACACTTGGAAGTGCCACAGTGTGATGTTTCGCTATTAGAATGAAATTATTGAGGCGAAGTTACAATAGTTAATTGTAGAATGATCGAGTAGATATGAAAAGGAATGTGGTCTGCTTTATATGATCTGTATAGAGATAGAGGACGCTGAAGCTTGTTGGATCAATTTCTGAAGTTCAATTTTCAAACGCGCTCACAACAATAGAACCTGGAGCACAGGTCTTACTTGTAGGAGCCAACTAGATACAATACCACTCTAGAAGACAGTACCACCATACCTCAAGAATGATACTTAACTCATTATAGGGAACATGTTTGTTACAGTACTACTGCTAGCAATGAAAGGTGATTAAGTCTCACGAACACATAAGAGCTGAGTTTTCAATCATATTATACGGGTTAGGATGATAATATGGCTCCCTCCAAGCCATAAACCATGAAACTTCTACTATACTCATCCGCATGATTGCAGTTTTACTTCTGGTGTATTGTTGATCGTGTTTCAGAATATGCAAAATGGAAACAAGTTGATTCAAACATTAACCAAGTACAATTGTATCAGAAGCTGGATTGTAGTGAGATTCGATACTTATGTTGAAAGGCTCATTGAATAAGAGTAAGAACTGTATAAAAGCTCATACGTCGTCTAACTAATCAACTGAATAATCAATTCATATTTATACGTGCCTAATTTACCAGTAGTGTGGTGGCTACTTCTCCTATCAATTTCAATATTGTTACAAATATGAATATCTCAAATTGATGGAACATCCAATTGCAGATAAAGAAGAAACGAATACGTCTAAAAATACATACCTAAAAATACTGACCTAGAATAAACTCTTAACTAATATTAGGATATGACGAATTACTACTCACATATAAATACCACATCACTTCTCACATAAATTTGCCAAGTCACGAGTCACTAAATAATGGGATACTCTTTTCAACCTACTACCTTATTAGTGTTTCAGTCATTATGGATGAGTACTCACATCTCCGTCAGTTAACCCTGGCTGTTCTCGGAGTTGTGTGTTGAAAACTCGCTCTCGCAAATGTGTGAAGTCCGAGTCCCAATTGGGAAGTGAAACATGCAACCAAAAATTACTGCAAAATACTGAGATGTCATAATAATTATACACGAAAAACGTCTCAGTTGTTTCATCTAGGGGTTTATAAGAGGAAGATCCCACGATAGTAGGAACACTGAACCCTTATGACTGCTATCTGAAATATAATCATCACCAAAATTTACCTCAAAACCACATCTGTTGGAAAACTACTCTCTCTAATAGTTGCAACAATTGTTTTACAACAATTGTTCCTCGCTGTAATCTATCGCTACTCCCTCAGATAAATACACTTATCACAATGTCGCTCATTTATTCTTCAGTATCAACTAACTTTGATAATACTCCGGATGGTAATATCTTTGAAAAGGATCTAAAAGATGTGTTTAGTATGTTGATAATCTGTTTGAAGTTAACCAACCAACATACAAAGTTTAAACTCACTAAATCATATCCTTATTCTTTCACCATCAACAACGCACTTGCAACCATGTCTAATTTGTCCATAAGCATTGATCTCTCTGTGGTAACAACGAACCTATCCTACACCATCAACTCCACCCTCGGGCTAGACTTGCTACACAAGTTTTATTCTCGCAAACTTCTTCACTCTCCTGCTGACAGAACTCGATCTTCTCCTGCTCCAAAAGTTCTACTACAACCAACTCCGAAAGGAGTGGCCATAGTGGATGAATTCTGTAGCAAGATTGGGATGTCCATCTTGCCCGAAATTTTAGGTTCCTCGTTCAACTCGATGGACCTTATTCAAATGGACAGAGATTTTCAGACTGATAAAATCATTTACTCGGAATATTTCATAAACTTGTTGTTCATAAGGATGTTGGGGGATCGGGTCAATGTATGGGGACCCAATAATAAACCAGAAGAAATCAAGAGCAAGACGAGAGTTGAAATTGCTAGCTACAATACAAATGAAGTTAGAGACACCTTCAACTTCTTGTCACTGAGTGATTCCCTTAGTTCTACCCAAATTACTTCATCACACAGTGCTAAAAACATCACTACCCCAACAACTACCAGCCCATTTCATCACCGGTTCTTTACAAACCCAGAGTCCGATTCTCATATCCAGTATTATGTATCTACTAGCGGAGTTCGGGTGTTTAAAGACAAAATCTTCGAGTTTGACGATGGAACTGAAGTAGTTGTGAATTTCTGTTTTAGTGGGAAAGCAATAATTCAATGGCTCACAGATTGCTGTGATTTCAGCTGTGAACAAGGACTTGAAATTGCTCAGTTGTATTTGAAATACAAACTCTTGTACCCTGTTAGAATGAGAACTAAGAACTCAAGTCATACCAATTCAACTATTTTCTATAAGGATAGAAATTCTTTCTATTGCTTATCTCAATTGGGTAAGAAGATTTGTAACTGGAAAGAATTTAACGGTTCAAAATGCAGAAAGGTCTTACCTTCGCAGCTTTTGGACCAGGGCGAGGATGTTGAAAGTATAAGTAGTTCACTTTCAACTGCTTCAGACCAGAAAATCTCCATGAAAGCTATTCTCAAAGACCAAGGCTTAAAGTACTTGTTCAAAAAGCATTTAGAAAGTGAATTTTGCGGTGAAAACTTGGATGCTTACTTACAATTGAAGGACTTTGGTTCCAAGAAGGATAAGCTAGGGAAGTTGTTGAAAATAAGAAAGAAATTGAGAGAACGGGAGAATGGACTACCAACAGGAAAGGTTAAATTTTTAGGACCAAGCACAGACCAGGTTATTGGCAATAATATCTCGTCCATAGCAAGTATCAAGTTCATTATTACTCTGTTGAAAGCAACGGTAAAAGATCCCTCCGATCTCTCTCCTCATCAAGACCTTTCTATGGATACCATGCCAAAATATCTGACTCCAAATACTCAATCGTTCCATTTCTTGTCTCAAACAGATCATCTCAATAAGCAAATCACAGACACGGCCAGCTCGTGTCTAACTTTAGCATATCAGATCTTTTTCACCTACCTAAGCACAGATTCTCCATATACCTTGAATATCGACTATAGATTGAAGGTGAAGATTAACGAACTCATGATGCATCCTAATACCTCAATTTCACAATACACCCAGAATGTGTTTTTAAAGACTCCAGATAGAGAGTTCGAGACAGACATAGTGGACGAGAGAGCAAGTGACCAAACAACATCAAAAGGTTTATCAGAACTAGAGGAAAAGTCAGAGGCTCTGGATCTGATGGTAAACTCACTGTCTAATTCCACCACAACACCACCAAGTCTCACCTCTAGTCTCGCACCAAGTCTTGCACCAACCAACAGCCGTAATTATGGTTCTAATTCTGGCTCAAGCTCTGGTATTACTTCAGACCAAATAGCCTCCACTATTCTGGCCAATTCTGATGAAACAATTTCAGGAAAGTTTTCAAACCTCGCAAGAATCTCTATGACGTTTGATGAAATTCTGAATCAAATCTATAAATTGATGGAAATGGATTCTATTCCAAAGTTCTTGAACAGCGACTTGTACAAGAGTTCAACAGCAAATATTGAGATAAGGAGATAGTGACGAGCACAATACTATGCTCAAATTGGTGTATTTACAAGTATTGATATGGAAAGATCTGCAGAAGCAAACCAAAATTATTTGCACGATTATGGCAAAATTAAGTATTTGAAGAAACAGGACTAGCTTTATACTCAACTTAACTAAGTAGTCTTTGTATGAATACTCTGATTAGAAAATTCGACTCCAGCTCTTTAAGTCTCTCACGTATAATTTATTTAGTGATGTCATCCGTCCATCTAGTAGTCACACGATCTCAAATTCGATAAATGTAGTGAATCTGGCGATAATTAAACAAGTGAAAATTATTACCATAACCTCAGTAATTATCACAATAACCTCAGTAATTATCACTAAAACTTCAGAGATTATCACCAAAACTTCAGTAATATTCACCAATCCTCAGTAACTCACCAATATTCTTCATATCTCACCTACAACTATGGGTCAGGATTATAAATACAATACATTATATAAAATATGACTATTACTATAGAGATCATGCAATTGGTTCAACGGTAGTACCCTTCTTAATGGTGGCCCAACCAATCAACCTCCAATGCTTTTCAATTCTTCTTGACAATGCAATCTTTTCGTCGATCTCAGTACAAGCAGGAATAAATAATTGTAATCTGGCCATATCAGCCTTGACTGCAACAACTCTAGCACCTGTGGCAGTAGAACCGATGTTAACCATCAAAATCTCACCGATTTCCAACTTACGGACCTTGGCACCTTGCTTTTGTCCGTCGGTCTTGACACCCAACAATCTTCTCAACAAGAAGTAGTTGATTTCAATATCAGTGTAAATGGAAGGTAAGTTACCCTTGGAACCAACAACTTGTCCAACCAATCTATCAGCTCTACACAAGGTTGGATCGACCTTGGTACCAACACCAATCAACCCACCGGGAACGGCAAACTTCAAGTCATTGTTCTCAGCAAATAAAGAGACAATGTTGGAGAAGATCGGTTTACATTGGATCTTCCCGTTGTCGTCCTTGGTCACGATACCTGGTCTGATTTCGATTTCATCACCGATTCTGAACACACCGTTCAAAATCGAACCACCGGCCACACCTCCCTTCAAGTCGTCGATTTCGGAACCGGGCTTGTTGACATCGAAGGATCTGATCACAATCAATCTTGGGGTAGCAGAGAAGTCTCTCATTGGCACTGGGATGGTATTCACGATGAATTGATTCACAGCGTCGATATTATACTTCAATTGTGCAGAAATTGGAACAATAGGGGCTCCGTCAGCAATGGTACCTCTGATAAACGAGATGATACTCTTTTGATGTTCCAAGGCAGATTCTTCTCTCATCAAATCGACCTTGTTTTGCAAGATAATTACGTGTTTCAACTTCATGATTTCAATGGCAGCCAAATGTTCAGAGGTTTGGGGTTGTGGACAACTTTCGTTACCGGCAACCAACAATAAGGCGGCGTCCATGACGGCGGCACCAGACAACATAGTACTCATCAAAATATCGTGACCTGGACAATCCACGAACGAAACATGTCTCAACAACTTATAACGACCAGTACATCCTTCTCTAAGACACTTTGGTCTGATTTCTTTGTTGGACAGGAATGACTTGTAACAGCCTGGCTCTGGACAGGTTTCGTCGTCACATTTATAAATCTTTGCGTTGGCATAACCCAACTTGATGGTAATATTTCTTTCCAACTCGTCCTTGAATCTAACGGTTTGTACTCCTGAAATGGCTCTGACCACGGTGGATTTACCATGGGCAACATGACCAATCGTTCCGATGTTGATGGTTGCTTGTCTATTGATGATGTCTGCGGATAATGGAGAATATTGGGTGAAATCAGGATTTTCGGGCTGTTCTGGTAATCCGCCACCTTCTTCGAATTCTCTTTGAGCGGCTTCTTCGTCAAACTCGTCGTCCAAACCTGCAAATGCTACGGATTTTTTTTCTTTACTGCCTTCTTCCTCGACTTGGGCTAATTCTTGTTCTCCTTCACTTTCGTTTTCATATTGATATTCTTCTTCGGGTTCTTCGAAACTTCCTCCGATTACAATATCTGGCGTTGCATTTTCAATATCTTCGTAAGACATCTTGTGTATATTGTGTTGTATTGTTGTAGGTTTCAGTTGATCGGTTTCAATTTTTTCATAAATTTTTCATTTCGGGAGACACACGACTTTGATGAGTCGTGCCTCTAAGGTTTACGACCAGGTCTTTGGGAGAAGGCTCTTGAGCGAAGGTAAGATCTTACTGACGGCTGACTAAATGCTAAGTGCGTGCTCAGATGGTTCAATTTGTCTTGATAATCCCAAATATTGTACCATTTTTAGCAAATTGATAATCTACATTGTTTATTAGGTGCAGGAGCATCTGATTAATAATTGAACAATTTCTAGCTTAGTTCATATTGCTCTTATGCTACCAGTATAGTTAGATGAGTCATATGGCTAATCCTTGTTACAGATATAAAGTTATTAAATTACATATTTCGTACAGTTTGGTTCTATTATTATGAGTTTAGTGGCCCAATCTTCCTACATCTAGAGGCGATTAGGGCATTTAGGATATATTTCTTGTAGACAACTGGATTGACATCAAGTTTAGTGTATTTGTTTATTGTCTTTGGTTACTCTTGAGGGAATCTTAGAGTGTTTATTCTCTTTCTCGCTTGGTTCTCATGTATGGAATCCAAAGTCATTCATAACAGAATCAACATCCTTCCAGAGTAGATCGCTATTCATGTCGAAATTGTACATTTCAAGGTTTTCCAAGCCTGCTTGTACTGGCGATTCATCCATCATGAATTCGTCAAGTTGACGAGGATGCGCTTGTGGTTGGATCGGATTTGAAGCTTGCTGAATAGTCGAAGGTGTTGTTATATTATTTTGTTGCGATGGGAGCGAAACTGGTGGCTGAATGTTCTTTTGATTGAGGCTCTCGAGCGATGCTTGAGTGATGTTCTTTTGTTTGTATGATGTCAGTACGGATGCTGGCGAGTCCTTCTCCAGTTTAACTTGAGGAGAGCTGTCGTTTGAGGTATTGACTACCTTGAAAATAGAGCTGCGTTTGCCACCGACCGAAATAGGTTGTGGATCCAACGGAATAGTACGAATGATTTTCCGGGCCTTGGATTCTGCATTAACAGTATTGGATAATGATCTTGGTTTTCTCACTCTTCCTGACGATGTCGTACTGCCAGGAGTAGATTTCAGGCTTGGTGGTTGTCCTTCGGACAGCTTAATATATTCATCATCAGATATTATTGCCTCGTTATCATTATCATCAAACGGTTCGTCATCATAAGAGGCAGCATCCTCGTCAACTTCATCGTCCTGATCATCTTCGGGGTTCTTTTCATCTGTTCGACTGTTCAATTTTAACATGCCCACTTGGTCACGTAATAAGTGAAGACAATCAAAGAAAACAGACGCTGACATTCTCGTCCGAACATTAATACTGAGACTGCTTAATTTCTTTTCATCAAGAGTCCTGAAAAGCTGCCACATATTTCTCATGATCCCACTGGATCTATAGGCCATATCATGTTTCAAAATTGAAGCTTTTGCTGCCAAGATTATGGCAATTTGATAACATTGCTTACCTGAGCCAGTATCAACAATCTTTTTTAATGAAGAATGAGTTAATTTCCCAATAATACATGCTGCTTGCCAGATGTTTAATATATGTACTCCCGGTAAGTATCTTACAAACTTTTTGTTTCTGGTTTGGAAGGCATTTGTAAGATTTATCAAAGCGATTGCTGCATTGTAAAGTTGTACCAAACCCTTTTGTAATTCAAACTGAGCTATTCTGGATGAGTCCACAAAAAAATATGTCAAAAGATGCACCCGGGCGGATAATAATTGAAATCTCCGGAATCCGTCTTCTTCGGATAATTCGTGGTTTACTTTGCTTTCAATCTCATCTAATCTTCTCATCAATAACTTTAATAATGGGAGACGTTCGGAAGCATCAATAAGACCATACGAGTCCCCAGGGTTAGAATTCAAAGTCTTTGCGACTTGATCTTCAAAGTGAGCGATTTCCATCATTATTTGAATTGATTTGGGGAGTTGAATTCCACTTCCTGGCTTGAATGCCGACCAAACAGATGATTCAAATTGAACAAAAGCAGGAAACCCGAATGATGTAGCAATCGTCTGGGATACAATATTACAAATTATCCAAGTTTTGACATTTTCCTGAGTCATGGATATTTGTTGTAAACTTTTCTGTGAGTCGGCACTTGTAACTGCTATCGAAGAATGTAATCCGATACGTATAGCCAGAAATATGGCTGTTCCCACTGTATTATAGGAAGAGTCTGCACTCAACGAAGAGGTGATTGGGGGCCAGAATGAATACAACAAAAACGCTTGCACTGAATAAACCGAGCTTGCATTGAGTATTGGCTCATCTTCTTCAGTAGGGTTATATCTTGTGATGGGAGAAATCATTATTTCGGCCAAAACTCCCTTCACTAATGGAGACAATTGAATCAACAACGATTTCTGGGAATCGTCATGAAATCGTCTTAAAGATACAAACATTATGACCCAAAATAAAGAAGGACACAATTTATAAATTCTTTCTGGGCCTTTCAGAATATCAACCACTGGGAGTATAGGATGGTAGAATTCGACGTATTCCAAATATAATGCCTTGATAGTTTCTGAAGATAAAGAAACAGAGTCCAATGACTTTTCTTCACAAACAAGAGCATAATCAGGTACTTCAGTCCTAGGGTCCAATTCGAAATCTTGTTGCTTGGAGAATCCAGAAGTTATAAACCCTAAACTGCTGTCGAGTGGTCGGTAAATGGAAGGGGTGTTTGGGATGGAATTATTAGTTTCTGATGAGTTATGTGAATACCTTGCATCAAGGGGAGATGCTGAAGGTCTCTGCTCAAGAGAGCTTCCTTGTTGGATATGGAGCGCTTGATGATGATGATTGTGGATTGATGGTTTGTTTTGTGGGCTTTGTATTAGAGACAGTTGAAATTGTGTAAATACTGGACGGGACTCGTATTGGCCATGTAGTATAGGTTGTGAGTTTAGAACTTGGGGTGATGTGTTTGGAGTGGAGTTGTTAGTCAATGTGGGCAATTTGCTTACCAACTCTGCTGCTTGCGAAGGCGTCAAGTTCTTTTTTAATTCAGAAAATTCCCTTTCAATCTGAGCAATTCTGGCCCGTTTGTATGTTCGTTTATAATCCGACTTCAAGTTACACCTGAGCCCTTTTTTGGTACATCTCGTACAAGGTTGAGGGTAGCGTTCATGTGCATCACAACGACTTTTTTGTTGACGACACTCCACACAAGCCATACGCCTTGGTTTCCCGGACTTTAATGTAGGGGGAGGAGTATTACTATCTGAATTTCTATCGTTAGGAGTGTTTTCCATAGAATCGTTTCCATTTTCTTCTTTCAATTGTTGATTAAGTACTTGAAGTTCATGCGACATATTGGCAATATGAGCCAAATTATCTAGCGAATTGGATCCCACTCCATTACTCATAACTGTGATGCTTATGTTACTGAAATCTGATTTGCCGATTTAAGTCTTGACTGGCTACGCTTCTTTGGTGTCTATATGTTATGATGTTTTTCAAATTTTCCTCTTCTTCCTTGCGCAGACTGCACATAATATTTATATACAGGTTGTGATTTGACGTATTATATTATATGCTCTTCATTGACTGTAGAGGTTCTTCATGACGGTACTAAACACTTATGAAATGATGCCTTAATTTGGTAAGTTAAAGGTTTAATGCAAACTTTTATAAAGAAGTAAAGAAGCTAATGTTTAACTATGTGTAATTGAAGAGAGAGAGAGACCAGCGACATGTCGCATAGCATGATGGCACAAGTCTCATGGTAGACGCCAACTCAAGTTGATACAATCATCAGAGAATCCAGAAACTAGCCCCAAGTTGTCATGCCATTAAAGCACCAATCTAAGTTGAATTCTGGAGAGTTTTGGCCGAATTTTTTAAGCATTGGTAAGAGAACTTTATGAGACTCGTTTGCGTCTATGAACTGGACTTTAGTTTCTGGAGCAGAATTTTCGTCGTCATGGGCAGCAACCGATTCATAAGTATGGGGCAAATAGTTAAGGAAATAGTCATGTAATACCGTTGCCTGGTAGTTGGAAGGTAAATCATTATTGGCGAAAATGATGGATGTAACACCCTTGATATGTCTATTACGGGCAACATAACAGGCAGTGTTGATCAAGATATCCAAATCCTGGAAGTTGTAACCACCCAATTCATTGAGTCCAGTAAACGAGGACCCACGACGTCTGGTTGGACCTCCTCCCATACCCATAGGGTCCATGAGCATCATGGGTTCGAACTTTAGTTCTCCCATACTCAACACATAGAACTGGTATTGCATAAGCGTGGCCCAAATGATGTAGTGAGATTTTCCTTGTGCTTCATTGGAGATCACAGCACCCTGGATTTCTGTGTATTTGATGGCAGACTCTCGATTGTCTTTATGAACCTTTGCGGCCGCTTGTTCCATAGCAGCCATATAACGGAAAAGGTTGTAGTCTGGTTTAACTGCGACCTTTGGAACAGTAGAGCTGACTATGGACGATTTTCTTCTGAGTGCTGGTCCTCCTGACTCTGCAATCGCAGAAAGCCCGGTGGACGAATTGCCTCCATCAACCTTGGTCATATGTAATATATTCGTGAGGTTAGTCAATGACGACGACGACTTTTGTTGTCCCAGAAGTTCGGTGTGGGAAATCAACTTGTTAAGCTCAGTCAAGATCTCCAACTCCTTGCCCTGAAATATAAAGGAAATCAATTCCTGGTCCAGTTTGTTGTCAGCATGGAGCAAACGTAATTTCTTTCCTGGGGGAAAACCACCTGGTGGGGCTTTTTGAGGATCAAGCAATTGATGGATCATCTCTTCCTGTTCTTTAGTTACAATCAGCAAAGGTACCTTGTAAAATTCCATAGGATACGCCTTGAACCCAAACTTCTTATAGTACGTGTTGACCCCTGAGCATAGGTACCAAAAGTACTTTTTACTCAAGTAGTAGTTGGCTAGTTGTCTATCCACGATTCCATTTGTGACGACCATATTTTTAAAGCTATCATTCTTGGATGTGTCACTTCCATCAATCTTCTCCTGTATGATCCTATTTTCGGTGTGTTCAATGGCCAGAGAAATCAATCTCTCAGCGAGTCCCTTCTTGCGATGCTCTTTGTGGGTAAATACGTATCCCAAGAGCAAGAACCGAACGTTTTTGACTCCAATAAGCGAGGGATCTGGCATCGACAGTATGGCATGGGATTTGTCTGCATCCTTATAAAGCCCTTTGACTTCCTTAACTGTGACACTGGAGACGATTTTTCCAGTCTTTGCTTCCTTTAAGCAAAACGCTTGGAACTTTCCACCTTCATTCACCCAATTGCGATGCCTCTCTGCTTCAACTTCTCCTGCTTGTTCAGGAGTAAAGTCTCCAGCCCATTCCGAACCATTGAGTGTATAAAAGTCGGCCAATTCATTTTGATTAATCAAACTGAATACGTATTCTGTCATGACGAATAATTTGATCCTTAATTCAAGATAAATTGCCCCCGTCCAGGCTTATATAGCATATCTTGAGCACTGTTAACGTGGGGTTCACGGGGTTCAAATCTCGGACTTACCTTCCGCATAAGGAAGTTTTATAGTTCAAGAAAACCATGACCCAATATACACAGTAGTGGCCAGACAAAGAAAAGCTATGATTATAATCCTTCAATCCCCGCTAGATGGAGATATGACGTCAGGGAGTGTAGCAAAGCGGAAAAACTGAGTTTTCCAACTCTTTTGTTAAAGCTGGTATTTACCCCAACCTTCTATCTTATATTGATGAAGGACTAGCAAGCAAAGAGAGGAGAAATGACAGTACTTAAAATAAAGACGCCTCTAGAAATTCGTGTTTTCTCCATTAGTAGGGAAAATCCTTAATCCCATTCTGTGGCCTCGGGCTTTCTCTTCTTCACTTTTAGGGATTCCCTTTCTAATATACTCGTCCTATAGACACATTCTCAATTAAGTTTCTTGCTATCCAGACTATCATTTTCCACCTTCTAGTAACGAAAATCCTCTAGCCTAATCCTACGCATACTCTAAAACGCGTTCATCATTTCTAGGAGGTTTTGAGGGTCGCGTTATTTGCTGCGCAATGTTAAAAATATTTGCACCCAAATAGGAACAAACATTAGAGTACATTAGTTAGTTATAAGATCGTAACGGTAACAAGCCGTTGGTGACTCCCGTAACCTAACTATAAAACCACAAATTATCAACATATACAAATTGTGTATTTTGAACCAAAAGTAATGTTGATCTATCGATCTGAGATATTATGAAGCTAGATAACTCTTTTGATCTTTCTTAAACTCGCTTCGTAACCAAAAACTGGTATTACATATACCACATATTCTACATATATTGCTAATCTAAATAGTTGAATCATGGGCTTGTCATATTAGTTCTGAACTTAAGACGATCAATGCGTTATGCTACCAATTCCGAGTAGTGTACCGAAATTTCCAATAGATCAATGATTCATAAATCTACAGTATGATTTGTACAACTTCTAAGAAAGATATGGGTAAGCGATCAATTTTTTAACTAACATGAGTAAATATTCTAATAATAAAAACAAAAGTAGAACAATTATGATCTAAAGTTGTGTGGTTGAAAGTACATAATCATAACTATATATCTAAAGTTGTACGGTGACTCAGCTCTGAACAAACCGAAGCATTCTAAGATTTGATATCTTCTCTCTGACTAGTCAGAAGTCTCGAGCCGCCTCCGAGACTCATTAGAACGTCACTAAATCATTTGAGCATCAACTCGCGACATTTTGCAGCAATTCGATAAAACACAGTATATTCCAGGAGAATCACAGGAGACAAGTTTATTAGACAAGGTATAACCATCTGGTTTTGATAGACAAGCCCTTCTAGCATATAATTTTGATCTAGAAAATGAATAAATTATGATACATCATCTACGATATGATTCTGAACGATGGAGGGTTGCGGTGAAATATGGATTCGGTGAGAACTAGAATTACATCATTTAAGCTGGATCAATACTGATCGTAGCGAAGTATTGATTTGTTACAAGTATTTATGGACATTTACTAGTGGAGATTAGTGGAGACAAGTATTTTGTTAAGCTTTAAAGAGAGTCTGACCATCGCGAGAGACTAATCGAGAGTCTGATCATTGCGAGAGACTAATCGAGAGTCTGATCATTGCGAGATACCAATCCTTTATTTGGCGATACCACCTCTAATAGTCTCATTTATCATATTTACTATCACTAGACGAGGATATAAAGAGAGTGCGTGCCCTAGACGAGCCAGTTATAGCGAAAGGCGATGCGAAACCTTGATGCAGCAAATGACGTTTCAAAACAATTTCTCCTAAAACACGTCTATTTTTGTCGTATTTACCATCCCTTAAGCACGCGGTTTATAATCAAGTTAGAAACTTCATTTTTTGGACAAAAGGCCATGGACTTGTTATGGCATCATAGAAGACTATAGGCTGATACACTGATACTTCCACACAGTCTCTTGGGCCATGTTCACTGAGAATTATCTTCGGAAGGTACATTAAACACGTCTACGCGCGTTCCACAACAACACGCACAAAGCCAAAAAATTGTGAAACACAAATAAACATGCTGAAAAACCACTCACGCTACGAAAACGGATAAATTGAGTTCACCACTTGACTCCTGCCTAGTGTTATTGTTTTGAAATAGATTCGTGAGCGGTGTCACCTAGGGGACCAATGGGTTTGCAAAAATTGACAGAGGTTCCTTCACTAATTATTCATCTCTTCTTCTTTCAACCCTCTACACATTCCTTTCGATATACTTCCTCCACGTTACGATGCTATATCTAGTGCTCTACTTGATAGCTTCTGCGTATGCGGCGGTCTACGTTGGTTTCCCCTTTAGCGAACAGCTTCCCAACGTCGCTCGTATCGACGAACCTTACTCCTTTACATTGGCCAATATCTCCTACCGTTCAACAAGTGATGCCGCAATTGTCTATTCTGCCTCCAACCTACCATCTTGGCTCTCATTTGATGGCGGCTCCAGAACTTTCACTGGGGTCCCTTCCACTAGTGATTTGGGAGAGTTTGAAATTACGTTACTGGGCGAAGACCCAGGCGAAGGCTCAAAGGCTTCAATTAATTATTCAATGATTGTTTCGAATAGTTCTGGTCTACACATCACGTCCCCTGACTCCATGTTTGCTCAGATAGCTCAGTACGGTAGAACAAACGGAAACTCAGGGTTGGTCGTCAAACAAGGTGACCAATTCGATATCAAGCTCGACTCCAAAATCTTCGAATCTTACGATAATGCGTCCCGTCCCATTATCGCCTACTATGGACGCTCTCAGGACAGAAGCTCTTTACCTAACTGGATTAAATTCAACTCTGACAAACTCTCTTTCTCAGGAACTGTTCCTTACGTGACTTCTTCAATTGCTCCATCATTTGAATATGGTTTTAGCTTTATTGCTTCTGACTATTATGGCTTTGCAGGTGCTGAGGCTATCTTCAAGCTTATTGTTGGAGCTCACGAATTAAGCACTTCTCAGAACCGTACTATTCATGTGAATGGAACTTTGAAGAGTGAAATTGATGAAACTATTCCAATCTTCTCCCAGGTATACTTGGATGGGACACTTATCGACAGATCCAACATTTCGAGGGTGTACTCAGACGATCTCCCCAAATACGTCCTGTTGAATACAGACAATTACACTCTTACAGGAACCTTCCCAGACTCAAATACATTTGACAACTTCTCTATTTATGTGCAAGATGTCTTCCAGAATACCGTTGTTTTACCTTACTCAGTAAGTGCATTGGGATCTGTGTTCACCGTCAACTCCTTACCTCTGGTTAATGCCACAAGAGGAGAGTATTTTGAGTACCAGTTGCTCGACTCGTTGTTCACTGATGGAAACAACACTACAGTCGATGTATCATACTCTGCTGACTGGCTATCTTTCAACAAAAATAACAAAACTTTGTCAGGAATAACACCAAAGAATTTCGATTCTCTTGATGTTCTGGTGGCTGCAAAATCGAGCTTTGATGACGAATCAAAGTCATTCTCTATTAAGGGAATTGAAGGCTCAGCAAACCCAACTTCGTCAAGTTCTTCTGCTAAATCATCTGCTACATCATCTTCTACGTCATCCTCTGCATCATCCTCTGCTTCAGCCTCTACTACAGCCCTGCCTACATCTAAATCTAATTTGAACAAAAAAAGTTTGGCTATTGGTCTTGGTGTGGGAGTTCCAGCGTTCATTTTGCTTCTCGCTGCCATATTCCTTCTTTGCTGCTGTGCAAAGAGAAGAAGAAGAACGGACGAAGCTGCTGCTATGGATAACGAAAAAGGCGCCGTTGCCCCTACCAGTCCTGAATTAAATGGCCCTGGATTTGGTCAAACTTTCGACAAGGACGATCATGATGAAAATGCCAAACAATTGGCTGCACTCAATGTCCTCAAATTGGATAAGAAGGGTAATGCTCTTGACAATTACGACGCCAGGAGTACTTCATCTTCCATAACACACGTTGACTACAACAGCGACAACTCCGACTACTACGATGCCTCCGAGAAACCGGTGAAGTCATGGAGAGCCAATGATAAGTCCGATATGGCCGATACGGCTGTCAACAACTCAAAGGGAACCAAGAAATTCAGAGAATCCGAGATATCTCTCAGCACAGTCAATACCGAACAATTGTTTTCGGTGCGGTTAGTAGACGATCAACTCTACAGAAACTCCAACCAGTCGTCATCGTTTAACTCGCGCCAATTCCTCAGTAATGGTTCGCTAAACGCTCTCCTCAGATCGAGCTCATCAGGTAACATCCAACGTTTGGATAGCGACGGAAACATTGTAGAGACGTTGCCTCGCAACTTCAACAATACACCCGGGATTTCACGTCCTCCTTCAACAAACTTGAACGTGCTAACAGAAGAAAATGCCCGTGATATCAGCACTGTGAAGGAAGACAATTCCACCATTTATCATAGCCCCCACCACCCTGGCGACGAGACCGATGCTAGCAGTTTCAATTTACTTGCTAAGTTCGACAACTCGCGCAACCCTTCACAATCCAACCTGGAACGCGATTTATCAAACTACCAGTTACATCACGATAACTTCCCTGATGAATTCAAGGCCACCCAGGTTTCCAATGGAGAGTTCAAGTGGTTAGAAAATAACAGCAAGCCCAACATCACCACATCTACATCCATTGACCACAACTCCAACAACCCATTCAAATCTTACAACAACGACCTTGTATCGCCCTCTTCGGATTATTTCTTGCACCGAGGTCCTGGCGAAGAACAATCCCCAGCAACATTACAGAACACACCAATGAAGAACTCCAACTTATCTGCACTTTCAATCGGTTCCAACAACTCAGAAAACCTCTTGTTGGAAAACAACAGGAGTATTGACAACGTTAATCACCCCAACACCGCCAGAACCGTAGCCAAGCTCGTTGATTTCACGAGAAAAGGAAGTTTGAGAGAATCTGCTTACAAGCCAGATTACTCATACCATGACGGTGAAACCGCGCAAATACATGATGACAATGATAGCGACTAGTCTACCTGCCACATGTTGTAACAATATAATTTGATTTTTATAGTGCATTCTCGATTTAGTTCTCTTCTTAATAATTTATGGTAATGTTTTAACTTAATTTGTCAATCACTGGTGTTCAGCTAGCTAATTTTTATACAAATTTTTATACATGTCTAATACAAACGTTAACTAAATGGACAAACATAAGCTGGAGAATGGGAATTCAGAAAGATTATATAAAATAGTGTAAAGAGTATATAAAATGGAGACATGTAAGAAAGTACATCAAAAATGAAGAACTTAAAAAATACATCAAATTGAAGAACTTAAAAAATAAATCAAAAATGAAGAATGTAAAAAAGTACATCAAAAATAGAGTGTAAAAAGTACATTTAATATAGAGTGTAGAAAATAGAGTTGCAAAAGTATATCTCAATTCTGTTTTGTTGTGCCTATGACAAGAACTGTAGATACAGAATACCTACAGAAGATTAGTATTGTATGCTTGTGATTAAATTATATTATTACTTATGTCTGGATGGATAATCTCATCCTGAAACAAGTATTAGGGTTTTCTACCTTGACTTCAAATGTCCGTAGTTTAAGTGTGTTTTGGTAAGGTATCAACGAATTGGGCTGTTTCATAAGCTCTCCTTCTACCTTCAACATAGTCCATCATTTCTGAGTAAGTTTGAGGGATCACGGAGCAATAGTTAGCAGTGTTTTCATCGTTCGAGGTCTTTGGAACAAAAAAGGAATAGATAAAAGTCCCCGATTCTTTTGATTCACCACTGTCCAAGTTCCTAATGGAAGTATCGACCTTTACTTGGATCAAAGTACCTGGTTCAGACAAGAAAGCCTCTGCGTTTCTGGAGATTTTGTTGGTGGCAGGTAATTTGAAGTTGAACGGAGAATCAGCATCAATGTCTTGCTCTCCTGCATGGAGATGTTCAGTATAAGCAATCAGAGCTTCCATGGAACATACAGATCCAACCGGAACTGGAGCCTTGAATGTAGTTGAGTCCAAAGACACAAACCTAGGCCCAGCAGACGAGAAAGCAGCAGAGGCACAGTAAGCCAATTCAAACGACTGTCTAAGCAAGTAACCCCCAAAAATCATATACGAGTGTCTATTTCTATATTGGGGTTGCATGATTTGGGTAGAGCTGATCATTGTATCTTTCATGAACGAGACATTTGTGACATCTGGAGCGGTCTGAGTAAGAGCCTTTGAAGACTTCCACATGTCGTGAATAAGTCTGTTTTCCTCGTCAGTTGGAGCAATAAGTTTCTCACTTTTGGCAGCCAACTTCTTCTTTGCATTATGGGACTCAGCACGTCTATAATCGATCCACTCAGCTTCTGTGATGGGGATGAGTCTATTAATGGCAAATGATTTGTGAGTAAGAGGATTACGGGCAACGAATGTGAAGTTGGCAGTCATAAAGACATTATCTTGAGGCAACAGGTCTTGGGTGATATTTTCAGGGACAGCATCTTCAAAAGCATAACCTCTGACAGTGATTTCCATGGAAGAACGTCCAGTCCAGGTGACACAGCCAGCAAGAACGAAGTTGTAGTTGCTGATTTCGTCAACCTTTTTCACCATGTAGATTCTGTCGACACTGGCGGTCACATTGACCGGTTCAGCTGGAGAACAATGTCTGTAGGCAATACGACCAGCAAGAGCATCCAAATCTTGAAAGAGCTGACCCGCACGCAATCTTCCATAGGGATTGATGTAAGCATCACATAACCACTTATCTTCCTTGAACGGCAAGGTCAAGAATGAAAACGAATCTTCTCTGGTCTTATCGCCAACTGCGGTTGTTTTCGGAGTCATATAACTATAACTGTCCAAGACCTTACCTTCTGCCAATTGCTTTTTGCGTTCTCTCAACGCGTCTACCCATGTAGCTTTATTGGGCATTTTTTGCATGTCTTTCATGTCAGCAAAGATGGTTGCTGTTGCGTCAGCAGCGTCCTCTGGTGTATGAGAGCCTGCATCATCATGTCTGTGGAAATTAACTTTATCAGCTACTGATGAGTTGTATCTTAGGGCCCAGCGAGGGGTTGTGCGTAATAATTGAGAATATCTTCCGATCCTGAGCATTGTGATGAAGATTAGGAAGGGAGGCTCGTTACGATGGGATGTTGAATCCCTTTTATACAGAGAGGAGATAGCGACCGGAAGACCGGAACTGCTCGCGATGCGTCAGGTTCAGAGTGGGTTCAGAGTAGTTCCGACTACCCAAACCCAACTTCCGGCAATCGCCCACCCAATAAAACGGGTATCCACCACATTTAGAACCTAGATTCAAAGGTAAAGGCGTGCACCGTAACCCATCGACAAAACCCTACAATTTAATCCGCGACTAACCCCTCTTCTGAAATACTATACTCACCCAACCTAGCCGATTGGGGGTTACTTTTAGATAACGGCCCAAAACTTTGGAATTTTTCCGACGGTGCCCAGGCATCAGTCCCGGAACAAACAGGATTGTAATTTGCTAGTTTAAATAATAATAGTTTTAGATGCAAAATGACAGAGAGAAGTTGCAAATCTTCAACTAGATGAAGTTTATACAAGGAGTACAACCCCAAGAAATTTATTATATTATTCTGCTAGTAGACTGAAATTCCACATCTGCGATAAATACGGACAGATGGCCCTTCCAGCAGTAATAACGTAGAGGGGAAGCTGTCTATGTTCTATGGTATCGGATCGAGGGAGGAACTAGAGTGACTCGATGTTATAGTTGATCTAATGTGAGTAAAGATTTGATGAGTACCTGTAAGATTTCATCATACTAATAAAAAGAGGGGAGAATATGGATCGTAGAGGGTATAACGTAGCGAGGTCTAAGAATAAGTACACTCAAAAATGTAGAGAACGTCCGGGAAAACCTCCCAACCATCTAACTCCATATATCCAATGATTTCCTTAGATATATACTATAAAATTATGAGAGCAAAAGTGTTGAGTTTCAAGATTCATGATATTCCAGAGATGTTAGTCAGAGCAAAAGTGTTGAGTTTCAAGATTCATGATATTCCAGAGATGTTAGTCAGAGCAAAAGTTTGTCTAAAGAAGATTTGTAGGAGTAGAACGAAGTTCTAGAGAGAGAGATATTCTGGAGATATTCTAGAGATACTATAAAGATGATTTGTAAGAGTTAAATTCAATCCATATCTCCTATGCCAGGACTATGGGTCAAAACATCCATGCCGCAATAATAAAAATCTACTATCCATTCGCAAAACAACATACACACGCTGAACAAACTAAAAGGAACGAAGTTCAAAGGTAATTTGTTTATGGAAAGGACGCACCTAAGACCTAACACATCACCATATGCAGTGCTTCTATTTTGTTTCTATAGTGTAATGTTCTCATTTTGCTAGCCTCTGCCGGCCCTGGGAAGGTTCTGTCCGGACATTAAAGGCCGGGTCGTGCACGCGCCCAAATCTATGCGGTCCTCATCAGTCCGTTTATATGGTATCAATGAAATATTTCCACTGCAAGAACGTCTACTCCTTCTCATCATTAATTTATCAATGGCTGTACCTAAATTATCTACTGTCACCAAGACAGCACAATTCGCCGCTCAAGCGATAAAGTCTAATGCTACCAGAACTCTCAAGCACAATGGACAATTTCCAGTTGTTAGAATGATGGATAAACGTTTTGCTTCTTCTACATCCGGTACCAAGACAATCACAGTTAGAGATGCTTTAAACGCTGGTCTTGCTGAAGAATTGGACCGTGATGACGATGTCTTTTTGATGGGTGAAGAAGTTGCTCAATATAACGGTGCCTACAAGGTTTCCAGAGGGTTATTAGATAGATTTGGTGAAAGAAGAGTTATTGATACTCCAATCACCGAAATGGGGTTCACCGGTTTAGCTATTGGTGCTTCTCTCCATGGTTTAAAGCCAGTTTTGGAATTCATGACCTTTAACTTTGCTATGCAAGCAATTGATCATATTGTCAACTCTGCCGCCAAGACCTACTATATGTCTGGTGGTAAACAACCATGTAACATTACTTTCCGTGGTCCTAACGGTGCCGCCGCTGGTGTTGGTGCCCAACATTCCCAATGTTACGCTGCCTGGTACGGTTCCATCCCTGGTCTTAAGGTTGTTTCTCCTTACTCTGCTGAAGATTACAAGGGTTTAATCAAGGCTGCTATTAGAGATCCAAACCCAGTAGTATTCTTGGAAAACGAAATGGCTTACGGTGAATCCTTTGAAATCTCCGAAGAAGCCCTTAGTGCCGACTTTGTCTTGCCAATCGGTAAGGCCAAGGTCGAAAGAGAAGGTACTGACATTACCTTGGTGGCTCACTCCAGATCAGTCAAATTCTGTTTGGATGCTGCTGAAGTCTTGGAAAAGGAATACGGTGTCAAGGCCGAAGTCATTAACTTGAGATCTATCAAGCCTTTAGATGTCAACTCTATCATTGAATCCGTCAAGAAGACCAACCATTTGGTTACTGTCGAAGCTGGTTTCCCAGCCTTCGGTGTTGGTTCTGAAATCTGTGCCCAAATCATGGAATCTGAAGCCTTTGACTACTTGGACTCCCCTGTTGAAAGAGTCACTGGTTGTGAAGTCCCAACTCCATACGCTAAGGAATTAGAAGACTTTGCATTCCCAGATCAAGAAGTTATCTTGAGAGCATCCAGAAAAGTGTTGGGATTGTAATCAGAGATAATAGATCCGAACATAAAATAGATATCAATCCACATAAGTACTAGCGAGTGAGAATTAGGTGAGTAGTCATGTGTTCGCGAGGATTGAGTAACCCGGAGTGGTTAGAATTAGTGAGTGCCATTGATAGGGATTCCATCCAGCTGACTTTTAGTCAATGAACGTATAGAGAGAACTCACAAATTCTGACCCTGCGAAGAGGTTGCCATCACTTCTAAAGAACAACAGATCCTATAATTATTTACTGATCCATTGGTATATATTCAAAACGTTAAACTAATATTTGTAACATGGACAGACTAGTAGTAGTTCTAGAGGGAGTAGTTCTCCATTGGGAGTATTTTAGTGAGAGGTTCTACTGACCAACACTTATTATAGTGAGCATACTCGCTCCTTGATCTAGTTCTGACTAGGTCTACCAAGTGGCTCTAAGTGGCTCTACTAAGTGGCTCTACCAAGTGGCTCTACTAAGTACCTCACTGCTTTACTTCTCTCTAAGTCGCACTACCCTGTACTCATAAGATCGTCGAAGTAGTGTAAACGCGCTCACCACAGAAAAGTCTAAACGTCACAACCTCACTTAAAATTCACTTCAAACTCGTCCAATCGCTTATAGTTGTTCAGTTAGGCTAGTAATAATTAGCCATTGCTGAGACTCTTATCCATAGTCAGTATTTGTTCAGTTTATTCAGTGTTAAGTCAGTATTCCTGCGTTGTCAGTTCCAATTGTTTCGTTTTCCTGTTGTTTAGTCAGTTCCTGTCATTCGCTCAAACATATTGTTGAAGGATGTCTAATATCCACAAGCGTGGCCACTCAATGGAGCCGCCGTCTCTAGAAAATGAACTCAATTACAGCAATTTTGAAGACAACCAGGCTGGCGGCCTCCTACCAGTATCGAAACAAGATATCAAACCATTGTCTCCCAGACCAACACCGTCAAGTCCACCCAAAACCAGTCGGTTAAAGAAAGAAGATCGCAAGGCGTTCGTGGTACTTATTATTTTATACCTTCTTCAAGGTGTACCCGTAGGACTCGCTTTCGGATCGATTCCGTTTATCCTCAAGTCCAAAGTTTCATATTCACAAGTGGGAATCTTTTCCTTCGCAGCATATCCATATTCACTCAAGTTGTTGTGGTCTCCAATCGTGGACGCCATGTATTCTCCGAAAATCGGACGGAGACGGTCGTGGATCATTCCTATCCAGACTATCTCGGGATGTACTCTTATGTACTTGGGGCTGATTATTGATGACCTAGTCCTTGATCCTCAGACTCATTTGGTGACGATTACTACCTGCTTCTTCTTGTTGGTGTTTTTCTGTGCTACTCAAGATATTGCCGTTGACGGATGGGCACTTACGTGTTTGTCTCCTGAGTGTTTATCGTACGCTTCAACCGCTCAGACTATCGGTATAAATGCTGGATACTTTTCTTCGTTCACGATTTTTCTTGCTTTGAGTTCCCCTGACTTTGCTAATAAGTATTTGAGGACAGAACCTCTTGACGTGGGGCTCTTTAGTTTGGGCCTGTACCTTCATTTCTGGGGCTGGATGTATCTTATAGTCACAGCGTTACTTTATTTTGTCCCTGAAGATCCTCCTCATTTGGCCAAGGTGAATCAGGCTAAACTTGCACACGAAAAGGCTAAAACAGAATCTTTCTATAATAAAGAGAACTCCAGATGGAACGAGTTGAAGACCGTATACTCGGCAATGTACGAAGTTATGCAATTGCCAAATGTCCAGACCTTGATAGTCATTTTGCTCACTGCCAAATTGGGGTTCCAGGTCAATGAAGCTGCTACAAATCTCAAATTGCTTGAAAAGGGTTTGTCCAAAGAAGACTTGTCCATCACCGTCTTGATCGACTTTCCTTTTGAAATGATCTTTGGCTACTATTCTGGTCGTTGGTCCACAGGAAAGGCTCCTTTGAGACCATGGCTCCTTGGATTTGCTGGCAGACTTTTTGCAGCCATGTTGGCCCAAATTCTTGTGTTTTTCTTTCCTGAAAGTGGAAAGGTTTCTACGGGCTACTTTGTCTTGATTATAATTCAACATTTGCTCAGTTCATTCATGTCAACGGTGCAATTTGTCTCGCTCTGTGCATTCTTCACCAAGATCGCAGACCCTGCAATCGGTGGAACATACATGACAACCTTGAATACATTATCGAATTATGGTGGTACGTGGCCCCGGGTAATTATCTTCTTCCTTATAGACAGACTTTCCAAGGCTACATGTACAATTGGTACCGATACTCCATACTTTATCAATTCTGAAGCAAACAAAGAACATTGTAAGGAAATCGGAGGCAAGGTTTCCATGATTAGAGACGGATACTATTACACCAACACCCTTTGTGTGATAATTGGGGTTTTTATTTGGTTTTGGGTGAAGAGAAAGACGGTTCATTTGCAAAGTTTACCAAACAGTGCTTGGAGGGTAAATAGAACATAGATATAAAGTTAAGAATATAGTTAAAGAGATTTCAAAAGTCAGAGAGTAACGTCAGAGAGTGGAGAACGTCAGAGAGTAGAATACTATACAGAATACCAGGATCCTTTTCTAAAGATGTATACGGTGAATCCTCAGATTCTGTGAGTTGAGCTACAGATACTTTATCTTCTCTTTATTGATCTATATATTATCATAGTTAGAGCTTAGATTCTTCTTCTGACTTCCAAACGAACCTTCAATATGGGTGTGAAAGTCATCATTCAAGAAGTCTATTGGAGAAAACGGGATCTTTGAGTCATTGGACATCTTCTTTGATACTGACGAGTAGTTTCCAATGATTGAGGGAATCAAAGAAGTTGTCAATGGTGATGCAGAAATACCATCGAGTTTCGAGGTACTGTATGTGTTGGACAGCGCAGAAGTTACTGAGTTTGGTGACTTCAAGAAAGAGTCAGATCGCGAGATTGACTTCGCTATGGCATTTATGGTGTGGATGATACCAAAGTTAGTTGACGATTTCGACATATGAGTACCAGCCTGTTGAGACGACGAGATGTAATGAGGAGGAGTGTTGACGATGGAGCTTTGATAATGCATTAATGAGCTTCGTTCCGTGGGTTCCACCAAGGGTGTCCTTCGAGTCTGTCTTTCTCTAGGATTAAAATAGTAATCAATGTTTTCATCGTTAGTAAACGCAGAATGGTTGTTGGTGTACCAATCAGGTTTTTGAAAGGTTGTTGGAGACTTAGACTTTTTGGTTTTCCTTTTATGTCCGTGTTTTGGACTATAGGGCAGGTTGTCTAGTTCATGATTGCTGATTCCAGATGTTGAGGAATGTCTTGTGGCTTTATAGATCCAGCATTGTAATAAGATAATGGAGTCGAAAAACACAGTTCCTGAACTACCAACGATAAAGGGTAACTGGTCCATAAGGACTCTATGGAACTTCAGACCAGTCGGTTCAGTTTCTTGACTATAACTCTTCAACGAAAGCAAATATAAGTCTGTCACGATGGAAATCGTGTAGAATACGTTACCCAACATTGCAAAGAGGAATAAGTAGAGGGAGATCCCTTTGGTCGACTGGGCCCGGTAGTTTTTGAGGATCTGCGGCAATCTTGAACACAAGTATAATACCGAACATGACCAAGCAGAGATTTTCCCAATATCATCCCAGGAAAAATCATGATCCAAATGTGACGTAAATGACGAGAAAATAACTGCAAATTGATGAAGTTTGGCGTGGATTTGATCCACAAGAGGCAGCGGGGCCAACGGGATCGCATCTGAGGTCCGTATGACATCTGGATCCGCCAAGACGTGGCGAATTGGCATTGCTTCCACCTTCTTTGTGAGACTAGAACTTATGAATGATCCCGTCACCAATTTCTTGAAGAAACTCGATTGGTTCTGGCGTTTTCTATTTATGTGGGAGTTCGTGATTTCCATGGGGGATCTCGTGGGATCTTGATCGAATCTATTTCTACGCAAACTGACCATACTCCGCTTCTTAGAGAGTGAGTGTGTTGCAACCATATTTGGACTCTGAAGCATATTGTGATGTACCTTTTGTTTGGGATATACCTTGGTATAGTACCAGTATTGTAGACTCAAAATACAGTCTATGAAGCAGTAATATGCCGCGAGCGACGTCTGGAATGGTAGCGCCTTGGTCAACAAACATCCAAGCAAGTTGGTGGTATCACCACCTATCCAACATAGCAAGAAAGCCAATGAGACTCCAGAAACCGATTGATTAAGATGGTTTTCGATGATCTGTGGTAATTGTGCAAATAGCCATACTGATAACGAAAGTATACCGGAAAGTTTTGATATGTTCGTTATTAAAAGCTCATGGGAAGTCATATTACCTGTTAAGGGATCCGTTTGATTCATAGTTAACATGGCGATCTCGGTGAAATTGTGATTTACCAGTGATAACAGCTTGCTAAGGAGAGAATTCATATTATAGTCATGTCCAGTAGCAGGTAGTTATTGTGATGGGGTATGAGTGTTGGTGATGGGGTATGAGTTGTAGTGAACTGATAAGAATTTTCAAAAAAGAAATGCGCGACGCATCTGAAGCGAAGGATCAGAAATTAAGGTTCTTTTCGTTCTATGAGGTGTCACATACAGGGAGAATACGTTCTAGGATCATCAGTAATTAGTAACGGCACACCCAAAATCGGTCATGATCTCAGTAATACTATGATTACAATAATCACTATGATTCCTGTGATACTCACTAAAAGTCGTTACTTATCACTACGCATCTTCTAGTGATTCTCGTAATTCTCGTAATTCCACTAGGAATAGTTTTAGAATTGGGCTAGTCACACATCTAATTATATCGTGTGACTCTTAGAATAGATACACAAAAAGGTTCTACGTCTGTCCAAATAATTACCATTAATTCTTGAGTGGTTGAAGGTATTAGCGACATCTAGAGGATGGTTCTCTGAGATATTAGCGTACATCGTATACCCGCCTCACTAGACTCGACAGTTCACTTCTAAGGAAATAATGTCAGAGTTGCACATTAAATTAACTAGTCTTTCAATATATTAGAAGATCATTATTCTGAGGAAAATATCTGGCATTGAATGGCCCCCCAATAAGAAGATTCAGTCAGTAAACCAATTTATTTAGCCAGTTATCTCTTTTCTCTAATTACTATCAAATATCAGTAATTCCAAATATATCTGGTGCGTAACGTATACTTAGACTCGATTAAATGGTCCCAATTTCTCTAGATTTTGTTTGTTCTAGGAAGGATTTACAATACAGAAGAAATAAACTCTCTCTTTCTATGGAAATAAAACTATTAAACTTTTGAAACTAGTAAGACTATGAAGACTATTTAAACTATCAAAACTACAGTACATTACTTAGTCAAGCTAGTGAATGGGCACAATATAATCACTTTAGCGAAAATGGTTAATATTCTCACAACGACTATGGAGAGTGTTTTATAGCTAAGACCCCTGTGAGCTAATATTTAGATCAGTCATTTGAGGGAAATACTCATCAAGTAATATAACAAACGTCTGGGATAACTAGTTGCTATTTTTGCAAACGTATAGCCAGGTACTCATTCGATTTCACTCAGGAAGTAATAGCTTCTTCTTTGCTAGTAGACTTCTCTTCTATTTGGTCACTATCAACACTTCGAGTTGCTAGGAATTTCAACTAATGGTTCCCTATCAATATAACGCATCATATCTAGATTCATATTAGAGCTTCATTATTGAATTCTGAATTCTTTCACATCCTAATCCAGGCCCATATTACTCACGAATGATTTTGAATATATTCCAATCGAAATTTTGCAGCCAAAGTGACGGCAAAAATATTTAAGCCACTAAATTGTACTTTTGTTAGAACATTTATTAGAATTGTTAATTACTGCATAATTGTGAAATTTTACAATTGAAATAGTGATTATTTCATCTTTGGAGTCGAATAGGTGGTGGTCCAAATGAATGCTCATTCCAAATGTAAGGTAATTATCTCATTCTTCAATGTGGCCTGTAAGTAGAACTTTTAATTGGCTTAATATTACTACAACACAACTTTAACGATACAGAAACAACCCCACTACTGACTTGATAGTAACTAGACTCACCACTATTCTAACAAGGCTGGGAGCCATATATTGTAATCCAAATACACCTGCATATAGACATCTTAAATCATAGATTTCTACAGAAGTGCAGGCCCTACAACTGCAAGAAGTTCATGGTATTCCCAGGGGAACAGCCAGATATATAATAACATTATCTCTGGCAAATGGTGTCCCTTTACAATATTGTCATGCTGCAACGACATTTCAGTCATTTGTCGACGGGAATTCCATCTCTTGACAAGGTGCTCTTGAGTCCCCAGAGTCGAATTCTTGACTTTCAATCAGGCCCTGGTTGCTTCGCTGCATATACCGTGTCTGTATCATTGTTGATATCGCATTTGGTTGTTAATGAGTCCAATACCGTCATCGTAATCGACACTTTAAACCCGTTCCCGTGGAACCTAATCACGAACCATCCTCAGTTCCAACCAAAGTGGTTGGATGAAAATATCATTTCATACACCGTCAACACATTCGCCAAATTATTTGCTTTATTCACCTACAACATTCTTCCCAAGGACAAGGCTGGCGGGTCAACAATGCTCCTCATCAATGATTATCACGAGATGGTCGAACTCTACAAGTTCGAGCTTTCCGCTGTATATGAAGAAACTATCTTGAAACATCATATTGAACGTAATGCCATCATCATTAGCAACCAAGAACAATTTGAGTTGGTTGGAACCAAAACCGCACTACCTGAGTTGCCGGCAAACTCTGATTTATTGCGGGTAAGCCCGGTGACAAAGTTTGAATCCCATGTTTATTCATTATTGAACTTGATCTCCAGCTTTGTTATAAATAATAATCTGTTTTGTATTTTATTGGGACATCTAGATACAAAATATGAAACTTACTGGCCAAAAAGTACACAATCCAATTCATCTCAGAGTACTTCTTCGGGCTCGTTTGGAAGAGTTGTATTGACAGATGCCTTAGGTGGCAAGTATGAACCTCCCAAATCAACATCAACCAATATTAGTGGAAAGGTCATGAAATCTAAGTCGTCTCTTGATTCCTTTGTTACCTCACGACTAGTTTTCTTCAAAGATTGGTACCATAAATCACCACACTTCAAGAAAAACTTTCCTCCAATCACTCCGTCATCCCGTGTTGCGTTGAATAATTCAAATTTACGAATGGTTTTCGTAGTACAGGTCAAACATTTACAACAAATGGTGAGCACAAGATATCCTCCAATCTATTTTGACCATGATAATGAGTATTACCATTTGGATGATTCAGATGTCCAATTGTCCAAAAACCCCTCTCAGTTCCTGTTTATTGATCTCTCTGGCACAGAATCTGCTTCGAAAAACCCATCACCAACAGGAATGACTCGTAATGGAACGGTCATTGATGGTGATGAACCATTCCACAGGGAGAGTACCGCTATAATCGAAGCAACCGAGAAACCTATAATCGACATGCCTCCATCATCACCGAACCAATCGGAGAATCATGTTTGCGAAATGATTTCCAGTACTAACCCTGGAGTAAACGAGCTGAATATTCCAATCGAGGATGACCTGGTTGTGGAAGAATCGGAGGATGAAATCATTGGCACGTTATTGGGGGTTGAGAAGGAAAGCTGAAAAAAGTTTCCCTTTTTTGACACAGGTTTGTGTACACCTTCCAAACTAAAATAGCGCAGGCTAGTATGGAGATATGAACATGTACTGAATTCAAAGGTTGCTTGTACTTGATTCACAAAGTACGACAAAACCTGTAAGTTTTAACAATACGCCAATTGTTTACTGAACAAAAATCGGCTATTGAAAAAGATTGAGTCAAGTCTTTTCGCAATACAAGCTCTTTTCAAAATATCAAATAATTGCCATGCTATCATCGACCATGTTTAGCTATAGCTAACTTTTCCTGGAGAAAACGTAGAAAAAATTGGATCTACAGAAATATTTCTAACCTTTTTATTTCGAAAAAGTTGAAGTGGTACAAACCTCTGTGTTAGGTACAAGATAGAAGTCTGACACACTGTGCAATATAAGCTGTCCAGTAAAAACCTACTTAGAGAGGAATTAGAGGTTTCAGTGTTTCTGTCGCTCTCACGATTCTCAGTTCATCTCACGATATACAGTCACTAGGTAAAGTATAAGAAGTCTTGCAAAGTCATTAGTCGCAAATTTTGGGCCAGTGTTCCCTTATATCTCAGAGTACCTAATTTAAATGACAGCTATAAGTTTCACACACTTAAATACCGCCATGTATACATGTTACGTGACCCTTCATTTTATAATATGGGGTGCTCTCTTTCAAACCATCGTGGAGCACCTCCATAAGTTAGATTCGAACTCTTACTATATGCAGGAATTTCGGAACCATTGATCCTAATTTGGATTGAATGTTGCAACTAGAAGAAATATAGAAAAGAAAACAGTTTCAAATGTGCTATTTATTCATATCCTCTGTTAGTTTAAGATGAAACGACTTTGTATAATATCACAATACTAAATATTCGCGTAAGATTCAAGATCAATATTTATAGATCCACCCCAATATTTGGAACCATTTGGAGGAAGCTGCAATATTCAATTTATATAATATAATTACTTTAGAGTGCAAGAAATTCGAAGTATATTTTGCAGCAGGGTACTCGTTTATTCGGATTTGAAATTTTGACTATGCAAGCATTTATCATGAGAATAAGTTTTGTATTAAAATTCATATTTTGCAAGGTTGAGTGTGTTGTCTCACCTCAAGATGATGAATTTTATAACCCACCACAGGATTTTGAGTCAGAATCTTCTGGCACTTCTGTATCTCTAACCAACACCAAATTCAATGAGATCGATTAGCCCTCTCTTTGTTCAAAATTCATGGCAAGCGTCGGTCTAAAGCACTGATGGTATCGGAGCAACAATTGCGATTGTGGCCACATTCAATACTCCCCCTATAATTATGATATTAGTAAATAATTATATCAAATCTAATTGTAGAAGAATTGACCTGTATCAACTGAGCACCTTTTGCTATTAAGTATGGGGGCACTCGACTTGACAATTGAGTAGAATAGTGCCCTGAATACCTTATTACATATTTCATTTTTTAATCTTTCAATTTTTTCAAACTTCAAGAAACAATAGGGTCTGTGTAAGACTCTCAATTACTGTTCCATGAAGTTATTTCTAAGATCGCGCAATGGCTGCAAAAAATGTTCGAGAACTAATCTATGAATCAAGAATCAGGATTTTCTTGAAGATTGAGAGATATTATCTTTATGGTTCTAGTAATCAGGATGGAAAACTTACATGGTATTTATACTGGAATACGGTAAAGTGATTTTGAAATGTTGTAATATGATTTTGCAGTGAATAATCTACAATACTCTCTAGATCATGCGAAAAAGTAATATCTGATAGGTCCGTTCATTAAGAGTCGTAAGACTTCTTAGAATTTAAAAGTAAGAAAAATATCTACTAACACTTTTGTTGAAGGAATACCAAAACTTATAGAGGAAGCTCGTGATCTGATCTGTTTTGAGTCAGGAAACGAGCTATTGTATTTTACTCTATTCAACTTTTACTCATGATTTTTGAGATTTGAATACATTATCGGTAAAATAAGCAAATAAACCTCATCCGTGAATAATTATACCATTGTTGAATTATTCCCGAAGATAATAGTTGACGAAGAGAGCATTTTACTAAAGGATATTTGAATATCTCAATGCTATTTCTAAGGTCTTATTAGCCATACTGGGTAGAGTGTCTGCCAAAAGGCTCTGGATACACGTAGAACAAAATAACAATAAAGACACATTTAAATTTTCATAATTCATAACGAGGATCAAGTTAAACAAACACCTATACAGGAATGAATCATAAATGAATTCATTAGACACAATTAGTGTTACTAATTAACAGAATTCACACTATAATTATTGTGGAATTGATGTTGTGGAATTACCGAGTCACTGAGCTGCTGGATATCTGGGACAACTGGCATTTTAAACCTGGGCTATAGTGATTCCCAAGACGATGACGGACTTCATGGGCTAAAACTTTCCGTTACTCCATTTCATTTCGTACATGAAATTTTTGATAAGCAAATAAATTTCCTGATCTAGAAGCAATATTTCCTGTGCTAATCTTCTGTTTTTTTAAACTTTATTGATCGCTGGCCCTGGCGTCTTGGACCTAAAACTAGCTACGTGGAGCTGATAAAGAAGTCACGTGCAATGCTCCCAAAATAGGCAATCGCAACGTTCACTCACCACCAAACAAAAATTTCAGCGTCACCAAACACGTCAATCAACAACAGTTCTAACGCAGCATAATGGAACAACTCAACCAATTAAAACCACACTTGGAAACGATTGTGAACGATTTTCAAAATTTCGGAAACTCGTTGAAAAATTCAGTTCTTCCCCAGCTTCAAAGCCTTCAAAACAAGTCCGTCACCTACGTGCAAGGACTCACCAAAGATGAAATCATAAGTGACATCACACAATTGAAGGTGACGCCAATAACTGTAGCGATAACTATCACTTCTCTCACAACCATTCTTCTCTTGGCCAAGAGCTTAACTTCCAAACCTGCCAAACCAACCAAGAAGAAGAAGAGACTTACAAAGGCTCAGAAAGCAAACCGAGATATCCAGCAAATCTTGGATTTCGTCGAAGGCACCTACGTTCCTCAGATCGACGAGTATATTGAAAACTACCAAGACGAAGACGATGTCGAATACAAGTACAAATATTTCGAAGAGATGTTGTTGAAGGAAGTCATGAAGTTGGACAGCATTGACGTGGTTGGCAACGATGTCTTGAAGGTCAATAGAAAGAAGGTGGTAAAATTCATCCAAGACCACCAAAGGAGGTTGGATGCCTTCAAGAAGGGAAAGTTTTAATATTGATATGCTACCCTTATCTAATCTCGGTACTGGATAATGATGCTATCTCGGAAGTATATTCTGAAAATCCAGATTTGTAAATACACTGGATCTCATGGTGTTTCGTGAGAGAAGTTTGAACGAAGTCACCAAATCAAACTTCTCAAGCAATATATAGCACAATACTGGCACATTATCAATAGACGACTAATCTAAATAATATATATGATTCTAATTATTAGTATTCCTATAGTATTAATGAATAAGAGTACAGCAATAGGGAAGAATTGTAGTTACATGAGCTACTGATATTTTGATGTGGTTAGCAAGAAACTCTAGTACAGTAGAGTATAAATAGCGATATCGAAGGTTTGTATATTCTTGAGTGTTGTGTTTCGATATAAATGTTATTTTAGTCGTTGTACTGTCTTTCTTACGGTAATTTTCTACCCTTCGTTCACAAGTCTCAGCTATTCTCAATAATTGTCTTGTATTCATCAAACATTTCAGGTTCTATCATCTTTCCTCCCTTGACTCCGAATTCCGGGATTGTACCGGCCAGTTCAGCCTTAAAAACATTCAACAACAACGGTAACCTCTCTCCCAACCAAAGTGCTCGATTAGTATGATCCTCTACATCATCACCGGTCTGAGGATGGATCAATATCGACAAATTCCCGTGATGGAGTTGAAACCAGCTCAACACTTTGATAAACACCTCGGGCCGACAAATATCTGCTTCCCAGAATTGCGTAGGATGAGGACCGATTACTTTGGCATCTGGCAATTTCTTTACAATAATGGACCCGTCACCACAATCATCTGGAAAATCATCTAGAAGTTTCTGCCTCAACTTATCCGACTCCGAAGTAGATGCTGAATTATGCGCATAATAGTAGACGTGAAAGTCGTAGTATTTCACAGGATGCGTGAAGGAGAGGCCATGTCTGGAAGTGGTGGCTACTGAAGGATCCGTCTTATCAAGGTTAGTTACGTATTCCATGCTAAGGAAAAGAGTGGTAAGAATATTTTGAGTTTTGACAGAGCCGTGCTCTGTATGGATTTCATTATCGCAAATGGCACAGTTATAAATGTGGCTGCATCTGGACAGAGAAAATATAGAGATAGAAAGCAGAGGATATTAGAGAAAATCTATATATGGTGATCTACTGATGTTTCGGTATCTGTATTCTGCCAATTGATTTGTATGTAGCTAATCTAGATCCCATCCAGCACCTATCAACAACCGTATTTGGAGAGTCAAAATTGGTTATAGCGTTTCTAAATAATGCACACATTTCATATATATTGGGTTGAACGGTTACATATCCAAGAGTACAACTGAGCTGATCTTTATGAGTGTGGATTTAAGCATTTTAGCCACAACTTTTCCGATATATATTACATGTGAAGAGAGATGGGACAAGGAAAGGCACCTAGGAGATCGATAAGACAAAGGGTATTCGAGCCAATAAATATTTATACCAACGGTTTCCAACATTTTATCACCATAGTGAAGATGGAAAATACGGGATTTGTGGCGATAAGCAGATAGATTTTGCAGCCAAATCGCTAATTACTTTATTATTTTGTCCATGATCGAAGTTAAACCAATTGACGAGCGTTGATTGTCGTGAAAAGGAACTTCTTATATCATCTCGATGGCAAACAATTGGTATCTAAATATTCATGGGTTTGTGTGTTACAATATCTGAATCGTAGCAGAGTTGTCTAAAATCGTTAATTAATATATTAATAAATAGTCATGATACTCAAACCGTTTCTTGAGGAACCTTCTTCTTCTTTTCTCTCTTCTTGCTAGCTTCAGCAACCAATTCTTCAAAGACTCTTGCTTCCTCAGCTTCGTCCTCGCTTCTGGTTACAGAGATAAAGACATCAGCAATACATCTTAAGGCCTTTGCTCTAGCAACACGAGTTCCTACAGAAACCTCAGGATCTTCAAGTATGGTGTCACAAACAGCACGCACAGTGCCTTGAATTTCATACTTAGAACCCAGCCAAGCTGCAGCCAAAACTTTACCCATCAAATACTTTTCCATTTCAGCAATTTCTTCAGGAGTATGCTTTTCAGGAATATTTTCTTTCACAGCATTTGTTACAGGTTGAGGCACCTCTACTTGAACGGTTTCGCCTCTTTCAAGTTCTTCCTTTTGCTTTCTTAATTTTTCAATTTCACGCTCAATTCTATCGATGACAGACTCAGACTTTAATTTCTCTTCAGCTTCTTTCTGGGCATGGTACTCATTATCTTCTTGCATCTTGGAGTATTCCTGTAAAGTTTTTTGGGCATCCAAGGCAGAAGAAACAGTGTTGAAAGTATCCTTAACCACACCACCCTTTTCTTTAACAGTGTACCAGAACCCTCCCCAACCAAAGAAAGTTTGATTCTTCAAGAAGATTTTCGATTTCGATTTATAAATTGCTCCGATGGTATGCAAGATCTCCAACCCAAAACTTTCCATCTTTAACGATTCGGCTTCGTATTTCATCTTTTCCTTGAAGGATTCGACGACGTCTTCTTTCATGTCGGTTTCAGTTAACAATGACAACCGTTCTACCAACTTCTTTGCAAGTTCTTTTCTAGTTTCGATCTTTTTCAATCTACATTCTTCTTCAAACTTCTCCAACTCTTCTTTACGTTTAAGTTCTTCACGTTCTTTCTGTGTGAGTTCCTTTTTGGCTTCCCCGTCTCCTTCGCCTTCCAAATACAATGGTTGTTTGGAGTTTGAGCTTGCTTCTGGTTTGTGGTCCGAGGTGTCTTCAGATTTTGATGGAGTCTTTTCAGTTTTGGATGTCTTTGTTTCTTTATCTTTCTCTTTATCTTTTTCATCATCGCCATATCCTGATAATTCTGCTGACTTCGATAACTCTTGTAATAATGATAATTCACCGATCCAGTCTTTAAATATTTCTCCTCCAAATATCATAGAGAAGAACTCAGACGAGTCTTCGAATCCTTCCTTTGGTATAGATTCCAATTTCCCGTATTTGTCGTATTTAGTCCTTAATGCCTCGTCACTCAAAACTTGATAGGCTTCTCCAACTTCCTGGAACTTGGCTGCTGCTCCAGGGTCATTTGGATTCTTATCTGGATGTAATTTAATAGCCGCCTTTCTATACGCTTTCTTGATTTCTAAAGCGGTGGCCGTAGGGGAGAGCCCCAACAAGTCGTAATAAGCAGTATCCACAACCATTAGTACAATTTTAGCGATAGCAAGATGTTGTATGTGTTCACAAACAGGGAGTAGAAATTTGTTTGTACAGTGGCAAGTCTGTGATAAGTCACGTGACAAATCGCCGATGACTTGATTGACTCGATTAACTTAGCTCTAGGTGATTCTTATGCTTACAATAATACATGATAGATTATTTAATGCTATTTACAGATGAATCTAATTGGAATAATAAACCTTTCTCAAATCCACGATCTTCTTACCTCTTCCTGCAGCCAAGTCTTCAATAGATCTTTGCTTTGTCAAGGCTTCAATGAAACCCTTGACAACCAAAACAGGATTTCTGGACTTATAAATCTTACCTCTTAAGTCCCTGATTCCTGCAGCCTGGCAGACTTCGAAAATGTTGGGGTTGACTCTCAAACCAAAACCTGCTGGTGCGGATCTGATGAAGAGCTTGACGGCATGGTATTTGTAGTCCACGTCACCCAAAATGGTTCTATCTTCATATCTAGGGATAGGAGTCAAGTTCTTGATGGCATTCCAATGGGCTTTAACAGCAGCCACTCTAATACCATCTCTTGATTTACCGATTCCTAACCCCACGGTACCGTTTCTATCTCCCACCACAGTCATGACGAAAAAGTTCGGGATATTACCCTTAGATGTCTTTAACGATACTCTCTTCATGATAATAGGACGCACATACAAACGTGTAAGATAGTCTCTGTTTAACCCGGTCAATTTGGCCAAACCTGAAGCCAACTCGAATTTTGAAGGCAATACTGATTGTTTTCTACCACCTTTACCTTTTTCAGCAGGCTTAAAACGTAAGTTCAAGTCACTTCTATCAGGACTGTGTAATTGTGGAATCTTTGGGTAAGGTGTCTTGTCACCAGCTTGGTTGGGATATACAACAGGCTCGGTCCATTTAGGATCGCTATTGGAGTAATCGCTGAGTATGTCGGATGGAGCAACTTTGGAGTTGGCACGGAACCCCCTTTTCTTTATTTCTAATATAGTTTCAGGTTCTATTAACGATTCGGCGATCTTGATACTCTCCAATACTTGAGGTGAATAGTATTTGGATAAGAACTCCAAATGTTTATTGGCTTTGGGAGAGACCGCTTGTTTTTGGTATATTCTACTAGCAGTGGAGAAGAGTCTACCACTAGAGAGTCTAGCCCTTATGGGGTTCAACTGGAACATTATGGTACTTGTGGATCAATAACTGTGTTGGTGTAAGATGTTTTTTCATTTGACCATGAAAAATTTCAGAGTTACCCGGATTATGCACACTAGTCTTTTATATAGTTGCAAAAGTCTACTAATGGTAGTAGAAATAATTGAATTACAGATACTCCGACATATCAATTGATATAACCAAAAGGTGTTTAGTTATTGCAAATAATGGTTCTTAATATTAGACGAATTTGGTAACAATATAAATGCCAAATCGTGAAAAAGTACTTGGATAGTTTACAGATATTGGCAGCGTAAGAAATATAAGATTTATAAATATATAGTTCACAATGTACTGTGAAGTAGAGAATGGTATTAGAATATTGTATATTAAACACGCCAAAGTCTCGTGACACCAATATTTAGACTTCAAAATCAATTGTTTAGAGTTACTGACCATTAATAGCGATAAATTAGAACATTAGTGTCGACAACAGTTGTTTAAGAGGTCAGAACCTAAATTTAATATTAGCTTCTAGGTATCGGGTCGTTTATAAAGTTAACTTGCTATTATGTTTGCTTAACTTCGTCCAAAGGTTTCAAATCCATTGATTCTTGAAGGATCCTACTATCAACAGGTAACGACAAAGGACTATCAGTTGGAGAATATTGGGATGTTTCCTTTTCTTGCTGAAGACTTGCAATTTCCCTCTTCAACTTCTCGACTTCTTTATCCAACCTTTTACCAAAAACATCTATATAAAAGGTAGCACCGTTGTAACTGGCCCAAATGAAAATGAACGAAACAAATGCGCCACAAGCATATTTGTATCTGAACCATATTGGACAAAAGACCATCGTCAATAATTGGTACCCGAACTGTATAAGAGTAAACGCTGTGGTTTGCATCCAAACATTTGGCAAAGAGTTGACAAACTTACCCAACGTACTCTTTCTGTTCTTCTCTTTCAAATAAGTGAAGGATGTAACCTTGCCCTTTTTGATTTGTTCCTTTCTTTTGATAGTAATAAAGTAATGGTAAGAAACCTGCCATAATGTGTAGTAAATCGAGGTCCAAAAAATTCCATGAACAAAGTTCCATTTGTCAATAGCAGACACCGCAGGGAACCTAATCTTGACATATTCGGGATCAAGTTCGTGGACAATCACAAACATTGTCACTGGAGGCATAATATGGATGAATGAACTTGTAGTCTTCTCGATAGAATGCAACACCAACGAGTTTCTCCATGTTATTACGGCAAACGAAAGCGTCCCTAAAGATAATGAAAAGACAGATACAAACAACGTTGGAGAGCCTGGAAATACCCAAATAAATGCCATCAATAAAACGTTGACATAGTAGCACAAATCAGCCAAATAGTATTGAAAGGACTGTTTGAAATATGTATAAAATCTTATAGGCATCAAGACACATAAAAGCAAGGTGTGAAAATGAGGAAAGTAGGTTGGATATTTCCCGATTATGAAACCGGACATTGCTATCAAAAACACTGCCATTGCATAGAACAACTTCTCGGTCGAAGACGACTGTAAGTTCCTCAGAATTCGCTGGTCAAACCTGACAAGTTTTGCATTCAACTTCTCCTGTAGCTTACTAAGTTCTTGATCTCTATGTTGCTTGTTGTTGTATTTTGTAAACTTCTGCTTGGTCTTGTTTTTGATTTCAATGAACTTTTGCTTAGTGTCCAAGTTGAGTCCGAAATCAAAGTCGCTGGCAAATAATAGTTTTGACAAATCAATGAATGAAACTGACGCGTTCGAGTCACTGCGCTTCAAAGATGGTGTAAATGACGATGACGATGAGTATCCTTCATCGTCAGAGAAATAAATCGATTCCTCTAATGTTTGGTCTGACGACGTCACCGGTGCCGAATATGATTTGCTTAATTTCTTCGCCATTATGATAGATAAGTGGAGTTGTTAACGAACTTAATCAGACAGTGTTTCTTGATTGCGATAACCACTAGATATCTAATATAACGACACGTTTGGAGTACCTAAGATGTTACTACTCAGATCAAAACACTGCTAAGAAAGCAACAACTAGTTTGGAATCTCTGCAGAAAACTACTAGAATTCAATAATAAGTGGTTCTGAAATAGCCTGGACAGTAACTATAGTAGTTTAAATCTATGATATTTCCGTAGACTCTGGAAAGAAGCTGAAGTGTCAAATATTTATTAATCTGAAATCAATCACAATGACCGCGTGAGATCGATAAACAAAAGTGCACTATCGTCTAAAAGTTTACTATCGGAGAATAGAGAAGTCACCAGGAACACAACAAGAATAACTATTAGATGTTGAGGAGCCTATATGGGCACTAGTACCAGTATAAAATGAATGATGAGTCTTCGGCCACTCTGCGCACGTGTATTTTATCTATGCTCGCGATCTATTCCAATGGCTGATTATAATTATATGCCCAACAGAGCAGACAATCAAATATATTCTGATACAGGAATTCAGTCATGGTAGCCAATATCGTTCTGTTTTCAAGCTGCCGGGGTTTGGCCACTGTATTGTAACACTACGAAGCTGGCGGCCACTTTGTTGTTATTTATGAAACCGCGATTTATGGTTTTCAGTTTCTCTCTTATTTTCTGTTCCGCTGTTTTCCTTATACATCATTTATATTTACTTATATCATTCCTTTGTATATCTCTTCATTCAACTTCATAGCACTTTGCAACTGGTTTAAACCATAGTTGACAAAGAAGGCAGTTTTGGAATTGCACGACTTAATACTAACATTTTGAATGGTTTCCTACATGCTTACATATTTATCCCAAGAACTATTCTCTATGCTTTAGAGTTATTATTATGAAGACGTCTACAATTTGAGCTCTCGCTGTGAGCAAAACTGGTTTTTAAAGTTCCATTTTCATTCTTTTCTTTCAGGCTACTCATATATCCCAAAATATCTTACAAGTTGTGATTGAATGATCACTTGTAAGGCTTTTGGGTTGAAAAATCTCCAACCATTTCAGAGAGAAAGAACTTCCCATGATTCGAGTATAAGAACATCGCAGAATTCTTTATAGTTGAATCCTGGGAATCAATTATACCAAATGGTGTAATTTAATAAACCTGAGTGTCTATTCCAGGATTTACATCTTCAATATTATCGAAGCAATACATCTGTGGTATGATTAGACTAGGGGGTTAATCGGTTATCAGTATTGATACCAAAGATTATATACAATCATTCGTCACCCAAATCTACGCAAGCCAATACTTAAACGACACTACAACTTATATGTTAAGAATACACCTAGTACTTCTTAAGTAGAATCGTATGAAAGATACTAAATTGTCGATATAACGGAGACAATACGCAGCTACAGAGCGGCCCTAAATCACATTAACGTTAACAAAGTCCCTAGCATTTAATTCATCTTAAGCCTCCCTTTGTTCCCTTCCTTTAGCTACTTCAATCTATCAGTAGCGACTTTAACTATCTAAATCAATATATGATTCGAAATTCAGATACAAATTGCGTCCCCTACCATTACTTCGGGTATATACTGTCATGTCGTATATTTTTCAGTCCATATATAATAATTTGCTTCTGTGGATCTACAACGTCAATTTGTACAGCAACATCAATTTCCGCCATAATTTGCACCCAAAAAATTTGTGTTTGTGGATCCTGCGCGAAACTATAAATTTTTGCACCCAAAACTCCCAACTAAATATCCTTTTACTTATTACAAACAACCGTCTATCAATACTTTAAGCATTGATACACATAAACGTCAATAAAGTTAGAACTCCCGAATTTATTAATTCGAAGCGTACTCAAGATGCCCCATTTTTTTGAAGATACTAAGGAACGTCTTATCCTGAAGGCTGAAGACGTTTCCAGAACCATGGTTTATGAAGCCACCCATTTCAAGAGCTCGGCCAAAAGAAGATGGAGAAGTGCTAACGCGAAGAAGCGAAGATTTAAAAGGAAGTTGATGGAGTTACTTAGAATCGCTGACAGAGGTGATCCAGAGTACAACAATATTCTTTATAAAAGCGCCGAAGATCTTCAAGCTATTGCATACGGTCGCATGCAAGATTTGCGTTGCGGCTTCCCTCCCCTTTACCCAGATGAAATCTATGCCAATCCAAACGCCATCCGTTCCCCATTCACCCAATACCCCCCTAGTTCCCTTACAACCCCCGAGTCCATTTTCAACAGATTATACTGTGGAGAACCTTGTCCAACCCATCCTCCAAACATGATGTATTCCGCCTCTGGAAACTGGTTATTCAACCCTTACATGAAGAATTATAGACAGGAATTGGTTTGTCCAAAACCGAAAGCCAAACACCAGAAATCAAATTCTCATAATGCAAAAAAACAGAAATCAGATTTCCATAAACTAAAAGCCAAACCTAACAATGCTGTTTACGATAACAGACAGAGACCCAAGAATTGTCCTCAAAAATCAGATCGTTACCATAAACCAAACCCCACGCCAATTAACTCAGCTGGTGGTCATAAATCAAAATCTACTACATCAATTGAATCGCAAGCTTCAGCAAAACATCACCGCTCATTTGAATCATTTTCCCCCGTAGTTACAACAGAAACTGATGCTACTCAGGTGTCCACGGAAACTGAAAACGAAAAAGAAAATTATAATGTTGCCGCCGCTCAATTAGTCCCCAAAATTGTAATTACGGAACCTGTCAAAGACGATGCTACTGAGGTAAATAGCATTCTAGCTGCTGCTGAAACTAGCACTAAAATTGAGATTGTTGATGAATTAGTCAAAATGGAAGCTCCAAAAGAAGCTCCTAAAGAGTCTAATCAGGAAGTTACAATAATTGAAACTACAACAATTGGAGCTGCAAAAATTGAATCTGGAGAAGCTGTTTCCTCCAGTAGAGAGTCCAAACTTAGTATCGCTGACAGAATTGCAACTTTGGGGGCCAAACTGGTTCGAGAAAATGACAGATCCACAAAAAGATCAATACCCAAAATCAGAGTTAATGTAGCCAAAGAGATTGCCAAAGTTGAACGCATTAGCAAGGTCGCTGAGCTTCAGCCTGAGTCCAAAATTGAACTAGACGATTCTAAGAACTCTACAGATTTACTTCAGGAAATTGATTCCAAGATTCTCGTTCAAACGGCTGATGAATATGCTCTTTCTAGGAGTAAAGGTTTGAAGGAGAATACTAAAACTACTGAGAATACTCCAAAGGATACTCCGAAGAATATCGAGCAAACAATTCCTGAACCAGCAATATATTTAAGTTCTAAACATTTAGACGCTAACGCCAGAACACAAAGGTTTAACATTCACTATAAAAAGTATTTCGCTGACAGAGAGAAAAGGATTGCAATTCATAAGAAGCGTGGTTACCCCCTGGATGCCTTGTTTACGCGTGCACATGGAAAATATCTAGGTGACGTCTACGGACGTCAGATCGAAAAAATTGGTATTGACAGTTCAGTCAGGGATTTTCTTGCTAAGAAGTTGCTGGAAGAATGTAAATCTGTTCTATTTCTTAATCGTGAGTTGACTAAATCCGAATTGGAAGAACTTCGTGAAGCAATACTGTTCTGTAACAATCAATTTTATGAAGGAATTCATCCTCAAGTTATCAAAGATGATGTTAACCGGATTTTATTCAGATCTCCCTTGACTTCTCTTTATTATTATAACAGAGAATATCAAGAGTTTGATCAGTGGTTGTGTTGCCAGATTGAAGAGTCTAAGTTACTTTCTTCTTAAGTTTTGGTAGTCTCTGAAGTGGATGTTGGTGAGGATTAAAAAAATTATAAAAACATAAAACAAAAAACAAAAAAAACTATGAATGTGGAATGAAGGTCCACAATCCCTCTCTTTCTCTTTTTTCTTTTTCTCTCACCCCTTTCCTCTCTAAAATCACTCCTGTGGTGATTTTGGTGCTGGTGAAGGTTTAGATTTTGGCTGCAAATTTTTGGTGATTTTGGTTCTCGTTAGCTTGACAGTTCTTTAAACTAACATTGCTCTTTGGAATAAGGACTCTTGTCCTCCCGGCTGTCATTAGGGTGGACGCACTCTTTTGATAGAAGGTGGCAACAGAACTACAAGTCATGATTATCAAGATTATTAGAAAAATTGTGGAAAAATCGAAAAGTTGACATGAAAAAACATGCAACAAGTAGCTGGCTCAGGATTAATGTTGAACCAGTGAAAAACAAATAATATAGAAGTGGAATCAAACTTCCACAATATTTGTTCTTTATTTCTTTATTTCTTTATTGTTTGCTGATTTTGGTAATTTTGGTAATTTGGGTGGTTTTTTGGTAATTTTGGTGATTTGGTTGGTTGATTGGTGGTGTAATGGTTGAAGACTCGGACTCGGACTCGGATGCAAATCCGCATACTTGTCAGAAGCTGGTGGACATTCATACAGGGACGGGAGCCCCTAATGATAATCTTCTCTACCATTTGTTGGATAAGTCTATATAGATAATAAATTGTTTTCTCTACCAGTTGTAGTTTCAGTATTGAGTTGCTTTCTTTATAAATTGTAGTATCAATAATAAATTGTAGTATCTTTAGACAATGCTCTATAAAGTTTCAAGGTGTAGACCAAAGGTTTATGTTTATACCTCAGTGTATAACTAGAGAAAGACACTAATAATATAAGTTTTTTAATTCTAAAAGATCGTAAATTTGAAGTTAAACCTTTATTTGAAGGTTTGTGAATCTCCTTATCATCTCGGATAAGTAAGAAAATATGGGTTCCATTTATTAGTCCATTACAGAATAAGTCTATTCAAATCTTAAGCGAACTAAACCACTCTGAGACTAAATTCATGTCGAATTATTTCGCGACATGCTGCAAAATGTCCAAATTTGTCACAATAGAATCAGAATTTATATACCAATTGTAAGTACTGTGCTCCAAACTTTTATATTCCTAGTATCGAAATGAATCAATATTAAGAAGTCAACGTAAATCTTTACAACGCCACTACATTAACAATAATTATCAAACATTAATATATTATACATGTCAAAAACATTTAGAGAGATAAGATAATCATACGCATTATTAAGCAGATCATGTAGAGATGAGCTCTCGAGAGAGCAGTGGTGGTTGGGATTTTGCAACCATTTAGAGGAGAGGATCTGCACTCAGAACCAAATGGATACAAATTATATTATAAGATGATGGCCGACAAGCCAGAAATAGATTTCGAGTTGCTTGTCTGAGATATCTTTGCAGGTATATCCAGCACTAAGAAACATTAAACTGAACAAAAGACTTAGTTCTTTCCCATGTGCAATGCCTGGACCCTGTCCTGTACCGATTGGTAATTGTACATCTTTTTGTTGTTTTTCTTGGAATCCACGAAAGGATGTTCCTGGTTATAAAGGAAACATTCTAAAATGGCAGCCTTGACATTGTCAACACTTTCCTGGGATAATTGGAAGTGGAAAGCAATTCTTCCACCCATGAGCTTGATGTCGTATTTTTCTTTACCCAATTTGATGAGGTACTGGTCGTCCATTTTGTTCTTTTTCAAATCCAAGAAGACAAAACTGGTGTCTACAGGAGACTCCAAAGCGATACCGTGTTCTATGCAAAAGTTACCAACCTGCTTTGCGTAGTCGTGGGACTTCACAATCCTTGGAAAGTTCTCGTCAATAGCTTTCAATGCCATTGAAGTCATGATCCCAGCTTGTCTGATACCACCACCACATTGTTTCTTGAAATGGTTTGCCTTGTCAATAAATTTCTGAGAACCAACCAACATTGAACCCATTGGAGCTCCCAAAGACTTGGAAAGACATAATGAGACAGAGTCAAAGTATGAACAATATTCCTCTATGGATACTCCAGTTTCTGCGGATGCATTCCACAATCTGGCACCATCCAAGTGCATCAAAATGTTGTTTTCCCTGGCGAACTGAGAAATCTTGACGATTTCTTCCAAAGGCATCACGATACCGTGCAAGGTGTTTTCGATAGCAATGACTTTGGTTGGAGCTGCGTGAATATCACCATCATCAGCAGTGAAGTTTTCGATGATATCTTCAAATGTAAGATAAGTTCTGTTGGTGGGTACAATAGGATGGACCATGGCTTGGCTTAGCATAGCTAATCCACCAGCTTCATGTAAGAAGACGTGTGCACGATGGTCACAAAGAATCGAGTATGGTGGGGTGGTTAAACAAGCTCTTATTCCGATCTGATTAGACATGGTTCCTGAAGAGCAAAACAACGAAGCTTCCTTTCCTGAGAGTTTGGCAACTCTTCTTTCCAACTCAAGAGTTATAGGATCTTCCTTGTATACAGAGTCTCCGTAAGTTGCAGAGCTCAAGGATGCTTCGATCATTGATCTGGTTGG
>Ga0065707_10000500_pt1 | contig 49023 bp, 71 predicted proteins | sample SwiRhicommuniRL3_FD_59094 | JGI IMG/M metagenome (GOLD analysis project Ga0065707, IMG submission 59094) | Switchgrass rhizosphere bacterial communities from Rose Lake, Michigan, USA - RL3 v2 (version 2) | ecosystem: Host-associated > Plants > Roots > Rhizosphere > Soil | place: East Lansing...
CCCCCCTACTCCCATACCCCCTCCCAGTGTCCTCCGGAGTGGACACCTTAGGGGGTATGCCCGAATAGTGTAGGTGTGTTTGTTAGTCTATATATCTTATATATATATATATAAAAGAGATAGACTAAAACCCCTCCCTAACACCCCTGTCCTCAAAAGGGGACACTTGACAGGGGGCAGAGGGTGTGCTACACTCCGCTGGGGGAGGGGGAGTATGGACCCACTGCAATCGCTTAAGTCGTTGACATACAAGGGGTTAGGTATCGATGATGGGCTTGGGAACCCAGAGGAATTTCTGCGGGACACTCCCAGAACCCTCCCGGAACCCGGCCGGAACCTAGACCGGGCCTCCCATGCCGATATCATAGGTGCCATTGATAGACTAAAACTTGAATGTAAGAATAGGAGAACTAACGCTAAGGAAGTTTCTAGATACGCTTGGCGCTGCACTTTCCTATTCAAGCATACAGGGCGGATATGCAATACAATCAATGCTCTGCAAAAAAGCTCGAAGACAGTTGTTAGGAAAACATGCTCTAAGTGCGGAAGTCCCAGAACAAATCCTCATACAATCCTAAGAGAACTGTTCGAGCTTAGTCGAGAAGAAATAGTCAAGGCCTTCATAGAGGAAGATGGTCTAACCCTAGACGAAGCTAATATTCGCTTCGATGAAATGGCCGATGAACAGGCTAGTATAGGAGAATCACTAAATGGATAAAGACATTAAAGAAGCTCTCAACTACTGGAGATACATGAACGATAAGGAAGGATACAGATACGCTCGATTCGAGGCCTCCCAGTTCGAGCATTCCCGAGTAGTTAAAGTCGAGGTGGGGACTATCCTCTATGACGGAAGGAAACAAAGTCCTCATCATGTCCGATACTTCTCTGAGGTAGACGGTATAGTCTACATCCATGATGGAGGCCTCTAATGATGAAATTAATTAGAGAGATAGTCCAAGTCATTGGAATCTACGCTATCTTCTATTGGCTTAATGAGCAGACTAAAAGGAAAATCTAATGTCTGAGTCAGTCCTCTGTGAATATTGTCTAGAACGAGGTCTAGAACCTCAACCTTCCATTGGTCTATACCAAGGTCGTTCTATATGCGACCCGTGCTTAGCTCCTATAATGGATAATAAGAATAATGTTCAGGAGGAAGGTATTCCCTCTGAAGGTACGTTAGAGGAGAAGAAAGCATTAGCTCTTAAAATCCTCGATAGTTTTGAAGAGTTGTTTAAAAACTGGCCCCTAACAGCAGACGAAACTCTGCAAGCTCACGAGGATTTCTATAATCATCGTCCTCCAGCAGTTATCAACTGTTCAATTGATGAACTAATTCAATTGAACTCGCGTAGAAAGGGACTTCTATACGCGATTAGACATAAAGACGAACGTTGGAGCACGGATATTGAAGTATTGAAAAGAAGTGAGCGCGAACGCGCGAACTTAACAGGCATTCAGAAGAGTATTAAAGAGAAAAAGAAAGCTCCTAGTGCAATTTCTCTCGAAGCTAAGAAGAAACTAGCTAAATCGATGGGAATAACACTCGAACAGTTAGAAGCAATGGGCCAGCAATCTAGGGAGGCTGAATTCGGCAAGATTCTGAAGAGTTCTCCAGCTAATCCAGCCCCTCCTAGTCCTCAACCTACGAGTTCTAGAGGAATATTAGGTGCCTTACAGTCAAAACTAAAAGAGACTGAGGCGAAGCCGAAGAAGAGAAATCCTATTACTGGGAAATGGATTGACTAATGGATACAAACATTACTGAAGCTTACCCTTCCTATATTGGAATGGGAAACGTTGTGATTTTTGTAAACATCAATTTCAAGCTAGGAGATAAAGTAGTAGCTATTCAGAGAGGAATTCTAGTTAGAGATCCAGATGCTGGAGAAACTTCTCAACTAGTAATTCAAGAACAAGTTGCTACAACTGAGACAACGGACTACCATGAGCAATGTTATGCTAAATTGTATAACATTGAGGTTAAATAATCATGGTCAGACAAATAGAAGCCACTCAATTATTCCTTAAACTAAAGGCGCAGTGCGCCCTTCCTCAGGAATGGTCCCTAGAGTATAATAAGAGCCCTAATAAGCTCGGAGCTTGTTGGCATCAACAGAAGAAGATAGTCCTTTCAGTTTATCTTTTGAATTCTAGAGAAAAAAGTGAAGTAGGGGACACTCTACTGCACGAGATAGCCCATGCTCTAGTAGGTCCAGGGCATAATCACGATGATACTTGGAAAGAGACTGCTAAGTCAATCGGCTGCACTGGAATGATTTGTGGTCAAATGCACATAGACCAAGTTCGCTCAGTTAGTCCTGCTGAACAAACAGGGAAGAAACACGTCGCCCCTTTAACTAAGAAATGTCCCGTCTGTGGAATGACAGCGGTTGAGGAAAGTCGAGCAACGTTTGGTAAGCAAACTTGGACCAGATTAGCCTGTAAGCACCTAGTAGCAATCGAGAGTTTAGAACAGTCTCAAGATTCATTCGAGAATTGGGAGAGTAAATCAGGTAAGAAACTCTATCATTATCAGGTTGAAGGCGCTCGTTTCACAGAACAGGCCAACGGTCGAGTATTAATCGCGGATGAACCTGGATTAGGCAAGACAGTCCAGGCAATCTCCTTTCTGAAATTTCATTCTGACATCGCACTCCCCGCACTCTGGGTATGCAAGACTACTCTCAAGGTTCAAGCAGCTAAAGAACTGGTAGACTGGTGCGATGTAGAGTATTTCCCTCAAATCCTCGCAAGTTCTAAGTCATTCGTCCTCCCGGGGATGAAAGTCTACGTTATCTCAATGGACCTCCTTAGGAACTTCCCCATTGAGAAGCTTAAAGCATTAGGTATTAAAACATTGATATTTGACGAATGTCAACATATCAAGAATCCTGATGCAGCACGCACTCAAGAGGTCCGTAGGCTAGTCAATGAAATGGACTTCACTATCATGCTATCTGGAACTCCCTGGAAGAATAGAGGTTCCGAGTATTTCAGCGTCCTAAACATGCTAGCGCCTGAAAGGTTCCCCTCCTATGCACACTTTAAGAATAAGTGGGTGTCGTATAAGTTCGACGAAAAGAAGGGGAAGTATGTTGAGGGCGGAATTAACGATATCCCAGCGTTCCGGGAATACACAAAGGATTTCGTTATTAGAAGACTTCGGAAAGATGTCCTCCCCGACCTACCTCCCGTTAATAGGCAACTCCGCTACGTCGAGCTCGATAAACTTTATGGGGAGAGTTACGAGAAAGCAGAAGAGAGAGTTGCTAATCTCGCTCGTGCAGCTATTCTTGAGGGAAAAGGTCTAAATATTCAGGCAATGGCTGCTGAGTTGATGTATCTTAAGCACATCACTGGTCTAGCCAAAGTAGATGCTCAAGTAGAGGATGCGAAAGAGTTTCTAGATGATAGAGAAGATTGGGAGAAGCTTACTCTATTTCACCATCACATCGACGTGGGCGATGAGCTGGAAAAGAAACTCAACGTCTATCTTAAGGAACAGGGCTATTCCCCCGCTCTACGTATGCTGGGCGGTATGGAAGCGTGGGACCGCAATAGAATACAAGAAAAGTTTAAGAACGATAAAAAGTGCAGAATCCTAATTGCTAGTACACTAGCATCAGGAGAAGGATTAAATCTCCAGTTCTGCCAGAATGCTAGCATGATGGAAAGACAATGGAATCCTGCTAATGAAGAACAAGCTGAACTTCGATTTTCCCGTCCGCTTAACTATAATGAATACCCCTCCTATCTTCAGGATGAACTCTTCGATGAGGACCGCAGTCCGAATAAAGTTTCAATCTCTATCCCCTACCTTATCTGTGCCGATACTATTGATGAGATGCTTACGAACATGGTTGAAAGTAAGAGGCTAAACTTTAGGCGCGCGATGAATACAGGGGAGGAAAACCTCACCTGGGATGAGAACGAAATGATTAGGGATTTAACTGAGGCCATTCTCAGGAAGAGATATGGAAAGGCAGCTTAGATGACCGGAAAGACCGCTGCTTACATGCAGAATCTACTAGAAGCTGCTAGGTGTCATAAGAGAGATTGTGCTAGGGAGGACTATAATGTCTCCCTTATCATGCTAAAGCATACAGCAGACTTTATCTTCAACTCTACTAGCTTTAGAAGCACTAAGGCTTTAGATGAAGCCCAAGCTATCATGGACCAGTTCAAGGAGATTTACTAATGCTCGCTATCGTCTACTACAACCTGCGTAAAGTAAACGGTGATGATATCAAAGCTCTATGCGATGCTATCAAGCCGTTCTATGATGAGATAATTCGTATGCCTCACATAGACGATGATGCTACGCCCTGTTCCGTTGTTCCTATTCCTAACAACAACGATGCTGGTAATGTGTCTATTCACCAAGCCAGGAGGGCACACTAATGGAAGATGAATTCAAACCTCCAACTATAGACCAGTGGCTTAAACTAACGAGGGAACATGGGGAAGCTCTTAGATTTCTCCTCAAGGAATACCATCCGAATAACAGACAGCCTGGGCGGAGAAAGAACCAAGACTTTATCACCGCTCCTGGAGCAGAGGCCGCTTGCACTGTTATTCGCCAACACATACGAGCCCAACAGGCGAGTGATCCTGTTGACAGATTTAATCTGGCTCTTGAAAGTAAGGATTGGAGAACTATCAATACTCTCCTTAACGAAGCATGGTTCGGAGTGCCAGAGTCTACTACTGCCTGGGGAGTTAGAGGATTCAGAGAAGCGGTCCATCTAATCGAGGAACCTCCAGATGAAGACACTACAGCTTACTAAGGAAGAGGCCCAAGTCTTAAAAGACTTTATCTATGCTCAGGGATATATTTCCCACGAGTTTCATTCGGGGATGTATCCCCTGACTAAGAAAGTAGAGGCTTTCCTTGCCGGAACAGAAGGATTGGGAGAAAATAGAGAAGTTGATTCGCCTAGCGAACAACAACCCGAACGAGAACGAAGCCAATCTAGCAGCACGGAAAGCGTGCTCCCTGCTCCAGAACGTAAGGTTCCGAACTACTAAGCTTGTAGATAAGGAAATGGAATGAAAGTCTCATTTACCGGCTCTCAATCAGGGATGACTCCGTTCCAGTATACTGAGCTCGTTCAGAGACTTAAGGACTTTGGATGCACGGAGCTAGTGAATGGATACTGTATCGGATCAGACGAGAAGTCAATTCTCGCAGCGATAGAAGCGGGAGTCCGTATCTTTACCCTCTATCCGAGTATCCTAAAACAGAAGCAGTCTAGAATCTTTGGAACTCCTAATAGGTTTGAGATTTGGCAGGAAATAGAGATCGATGGGCAGAAACTCCATTACCTATTCAAGACTCCTCGAAAGCCGCTAGAGAGGAATCACCTAATCGTAATGGAAAGTGAACAGTTAATTGCAACTCCTAAGGAATTCTCGCATACAGTTAGATCAGGAACTTGGGCGACTATTCGCTCCGGTTGGAAAACTAAGAAAAAGGTATTAGTTATACCTCCTATTGATAGGGAGTCCGCTAATGGACAAGGAAACACTGGATCTAATAGCTAATCACGTTAATGGAGAATTAAAACTTGAAGGATACAATACTGAAGAAATAGGACTAATCTGGATATCTTTAACTAAATTAGTACTTATTATGGATTTGAATCAGGCGCCTATCCATAATCCTCTCTTTGTAAAGTCCTTACACTCATTAGCCCGAGCGTTGGACCTAATAAATTCGCTAAGGAAAAAATAATGGAAAAGCGTAGGTTTCATCGTCAGGTATCGCAAGGTGAGTCGGAGACGAACAAAATTCGTAGGTATATTCATTCACCATTCTCTATCGAACATAATGAGAATGTTAAAGCTTCATGCGATAAGGATGGAAAGGTAACTATCACAGTTCTTGAACCGGGTAAGGAAGAATACGATGAAGTAATCGTTCCAGCTTCCCTTATTTTCAGACTCGAATCAATGCTAAGGGATACCAGAAAGGTTCGTTGGGTTCCCAGGGAAGAACAGGAAAAAGAGGAATAGTCCTCACCAATGAAAGGTTAAACCTCGATGCGTTTCTTATTTTCTCTAAGAGATAGAGATAAGCTATCAGCTAACGTAGTTTCTCAGGTAAAGGCTAAAGTCCGAGCAATTGCAGAACGAAATGAATGTTCCATGACCTTAGTGGTCAATACTATTCTTGCAGATGCACTTAACGTAAGCCTAAAGGAGCTTGAACGCTATGACACTAACGAAGCAGAATATCTTAAACTATCGGGAAAAGCTCGTTCGAGAACTTAAAGCGATTGATCTTACCCTTTCTATCTTCCAGGGAGAACCTAAAGAATCGAAGAGGAAGTCCATTCTAAATGAGGTTAAAAAGAGTAGGAAGAGTAAGTTCACCAAAGCCCAGAGGAAAGCAATGAGCCTCAGAATGAAAGACCTCTGGAAAAAAGGTAAGCTGGGGAAAAAGTGATGGAAACTCCTTTAGAAACTCAGTTAGTCCAGGAACAGATTGAAGAAACTGAAGGAAAATCCTGGATTAACCTAATGTTTGATTCTCAGATTCTATCTACATTTATGTCCTGCGAGCGGGAAATGGACCTGAGATTCAATCAGCATTTAATTCCTATCGGAGGGGTATCAAAAGCCTTTGAAAAAGGGACATTAGCCCATCACGGACTAGCTAAATACTATTTCCTGATGCAACAAGGGATTGATTATCCTACTCGAAAGGCAGTAGCTCGTGATGCTATGAGGAAAATCTTTCCTACCTTAAACAGTTTAGAGGGAGAGGACTTAGTTCTAGTCTTAAATACATTCGATGAGTATCTTGAATTTAGGAAAAACGATGTATTCCAAGTTATGTTCGTCGAGAAACTCTTTAGATTTATTGCATATGAAAACTATCCTCTGCGCATCATTCTTACAGGAAGAATTGATCTCGGGATCCTCGAATCGGGATCCAGGACAATTATACCAGTCGATCATAAAAGCGAATCAGAATCGTGGTTCTATTCAACGTTATCAAATCAGTTCAAGATCTACACTCTGGCTTGCAATGCTAATAGATTGATAGTTAATCGCTTCGGAATGCAGACGAGTAAGTCTCATAAGGAGAAATTTAAGAGAGAAGATCTAAACTTCGATGATGATGTTCTAGACGAATTCAAGAATGAAGTCCTTCCGTTCTATGCGAAGCGAATGATTATCGCTAACGAGGATAACTACTACGCTCCTAATTATGCAGCCTGCACACGCGGCCATTGGGGATGCATTTTTAGCGATAAATACAAAGGTGGAATATGCAATGTAACTAGACAACTGAGAAATCAGAAGATTCAATCTTACTTTATCAGCAAGGAATGGAATCCAAGTGACGACGCTCAGTCTTAAGGATTCTCATAAGATTGTTGAATCTTTAGCTCAGGAGAGTATAGTAGTCAATTACTGCTGGAGATATTCCAAAAGACATCGTCCTGATACTCAATATGGAGTAATTAATATCGAAGGTAAAGAACATAATGTTCATAGATTATCAGCATATTTATTCCTTCAACTTGATCTTAAGAAATCTAATCAGTTAGCCTGTCATAAAGATGAATGTTCTTTTAGAGATTGTTGGAACCCTGCGCATCTTTATGTAGGAAGTAAATCTTCTAATGCTTTAGATGCAATTAGAAAACAAGGACTGTTTGGTTTTAATAAACGAAATTCTAAATGTAAAAAATGTGGAAGACTTAAAGAGGGAGATAATCTTTATTTAACTAAGCAGGGTTGGAGTTGTTGTAAATTCTGCTTAAAAGTTAAGAGTTTATCTAGAAGAAAATCATGAGTAAACACTTTCATCAATATAGACGGACCGACATCGGTAAACGTGGCCCTTATATAGTTTATAAATGCTCTAACTGTCCCCACTACGTTTCTCCTGAACTCTTGTTAGGAAGGGAAGCGGCCTGTCCTAGATGCGATGAACCTTATAGGATTGAGGCTGCTCATCTCTCTCTCGCAGTTCCTCATTGTGATAAGTGTACTCAGAGGAGAGAAGCTAGTGCCTGAACAATTATATATTCATTATTTAGAAATTGTTAAGAATTTAAATTGTAATAGATGGGCAGAAGAATTAGATGAAGATCCTAACGCGGATACTCTAGCAACTAACGACCCTATAGAAGTAACCTGTCCGAATTGTATGGAGAAAATGAATGCCTAGGAAACTAGAGGATCTAATGCTAACTCCAGTCTTCTCAGGACTTTGGAAAGGGGTAACCGGCTCTGGAAAAACTATCGCTTCTTGTGGGAAAGAGTTCCGTCCATCCTACACTTTCGATTTTGAGGGTAGAATGGATTCCGTCGCAAATTATTATAAACGATTGGACGGACACTGCAAAGACGTTGAATTTGACACGTTTGCTATGGGAGAGTCCTGGCAAAGAGTAGATCAGCGAATGGAAGAGCTCGCTCAGTCCTGCCCGTATAAATCCGTGAATATCGCAAGTCTAACCTCATTCATCCATTTCGTTCTTAAGCACACTATCGAATCTAAGCACGGTGCTAAACGAAAGTCTGGTGCCGCAGCCGGTAAGTATATCGCCGGTATTCCAGTAAACGAACTAGAGGACTACAATGCCGAGGACGCAGCGATTATCTTCGAGCTTATCCAGTTCCTCCAAATGCTCAAGGACGCCGGAGTTAACGTATTTCTGGAAGCTCACATCACACCCTATGATATCAAGACAGGGACAGGGCAGAACGAAAGAATTGAGACAATTTTCCAGATTCTTACAAAGGGAAAGAAAGCACCTGCTCAGGTTCCTGGATACTTTAATGAGGTCTACCTTTTCGAGAGAAGCTACGAAGGGATGGCCTCAGCCGGAAACTCTAAGCTTGTCTATACAGTTAACACCCAAGGGAAACCGGGCCATGACTGTAAGTCTTCTATGGGGATTAAAGGATTCAACTGGACGGATCTTGACTTTTCAACTCTTCTGCTCGCCCAACTCGGCAAGGAAGTTAAGGACAATCCCAGGGTAGACCCAGGTAGACCAGTTCCGGTGAAGTTCTGATGGACCACGGAACATATCAGTTCAATATCCACTTTCTCTATAAGAAGGAGACTCCTATGTTCGATAAGACTAGAAAATTCTATAGGATTGTCAAAGTAGTTAAGAGGCAGAAAACTCCTCTAGTCCTGGAGAAAGTCTAATGGCCCCTAGGATTAAGAGAAAGAAGAGGGCTCCCAAGCCTAAGCTCGTTAGGGTAGGAAAGCACTTCATTTCCCCTAATGATGTTAGAGGAATCACTCAGGTTCGAGATGACTTGTATATAGTCAAGTTCTATTCTGAACCTAACCCAAACTACCCTTGCTGGATTAAGGCGTCAGAGATAGGGAAGCTCTTGGAACACTTCGAGATAGTCGATACTGACTAGCTCACCAATGTTAGTTGGGGCCAGGAAACCCCTCTAACCCAAGGAGACAAAGAGAATGATTACAGTCACAAAGAAAGACGCGATGAAAGCAACGCTCGTTGATAAGCCAGGATGGTATCCTGTGCTTGTTAAGGGCGTGTCCACGAAGCCTGCTAGCACGGACGGCTCGACTAACTTCATCTTCGAGATGGAGATTGCCGATGGTCCGTTCAAGGAAGTAGGCCTCAAGAACTTCATGATTAATGAGAAGGGCATCTATACCACTGGGCTGGCCTTCCTCATTGCTTGCGGTTTCCCGAAGGAACTTCTCGATGCAATCAAGAAGGGAGAAGCTCCCGATACTCCTATCGACGAGAATGATTGCGTCGGTAAGACTATCAACGCTTTCGTGGGTGTGACTAGCTGGGAGAATCGGAAGTCTAATGAGGCTCTCGATTTCCTCCCTCTCGGTGCAACTCTTCCCAAGACTGCGACTAAGTAAGTGAAGAAAGGGATAGGTAGGATTCAGATGAATAGGGTGCCTTGGCATCTAATTAATCTGGGCTCTAGGTAGGGGCCGGGAAGTCCTATCTATCCCCCTTTTTTAGTTTAGATTCTAACTCATCTTCTAGGAGGGAACTCATGTATCAAATGACAGATCAGGATAAGGAACGGTTAGATAATTCATTCACGTATCATCCTCTTAAAGGTGATCAAACAGAAAGATACGGAATTCTTAGGGGGAAAGCTCAGGATTTTGCAGAACTTCTCATGGAAATGGTTCCCCCTTCCCGTGAACGGAGTTTAGCAATTACCAAGCTTGAAGAATCAATCATGTGGGCTAACAAGGCGATTGCCTGCAATGAATGAACTCAAGCTCGCTCGCAGATTAAGGAAGGGAGGACAGATTCAACTTAAGTCTACCCTTTCTCCTAATAAAACTAGAGCCCGTAAGGGTAAGTGGCACGATCAGAGATCTCTAGATAAGTATAGGAAAGCTAGGGATACTAAACGACGCGAGTCGTAGACGAGCGGGCTTGATGGAATAGGCAAACATGGGGATATGTTGGAACTGGTATACAAAATGGACTTAAAATCCATCGCTGAAAAGCATGAGGGTTCGAATCCCTCTATCCCCACTAATCATCCTTTTTATCAAGGATGGAAAATCTATGGTCCCTATTCTAGAGCATCAGATAGTAGGAAGCATCTGATACTTGTTAATGGGGACAATAGAGTTACTATTTCTTATCCGAGATATCTCCTAGAATGTAAATTACAGAGGGTCTTAAGCAGGAGAGAGGAAGCCCATCATAAGAATGAGAACGAAACTGACGATCGATTCGATAATCTAGAGCCATTGACCCAAGCGGATCATAGATCTAAACATTCTAAATATCATGCTCAGAAGGTTAATTGTTCTAGATGTAAGAAATCTTTTGTTCTAAATGCTACGCAAGTTTCAAACAGGACTAGAGCAATAAGAATGGGACGTTGTAAAACTGGACCTTTTTGCTCACGATACTGTAGCGGGAAGATTAATAATTGATAGCCCGCACCAGATTGAAATTGCTAGTGAAAGTCCTCGTAGCCACTCAACCGAGTAAGACTAGCTGAAACAATGCTAGGGCTGAGGGAGCGGTGGTATATCTGGGATAGTCTAGTATCTCTAGTGAGGGCTAGTAAGCTAGCAAGGGGGAGGGGATCATTACAGCAATCATGCTAAGTGTGAGCCCCTCCCCTTCGTTTTAACTAGGAGGATTATGGACATCAAAGTTAATTTACAAGCTGAAGATATTAATAAGGCTATAGCAGATGCTATTGTTCAGTCCATCTTAGGAGAACAAATTATTAGGATGGTTAATGAGTATCTTAAAACTGTGTCAGTATCTGGATATAATAATCCTATCAAAACCCTAATAGAAGCAGAGGGTAAAAATATGATTGTTCAATTATTACATGAAAAGCAACAAATGTTTAAGGAGATGATTGATAAAGAGTTAACTACTGAGTTGGCTCAACAACTTGTAAGTAAGGCAATTGAGAAGTTAGTTAAGGGATATTAGGAGGATAGAATGGATGAAAATCTTTGTCCCGAGTGCTCGTCAAAGATGGTTTCTAGAAAACGAAAGTCAGATGGTGCTCGATTTTGGGAATGCTCCAATTTCCCAGCTTGCAAAGGGACTAGAGATAGTATGGGTCGATCAAAGTCTGATAGAGATAGAGAGTTTCCCGACCCTGAATCAGAAGCTCAGCAGGATCGAGCAATTAATAGACCTAGGTGGGATAGAGACTAAATGCCAACTAAATCAGATATCCACAAGGAGTCTGATTGGCTGAGAAAGTGCTCGTTAATATTCCTATTCCACGGTGAACGCTCAATGGGCACTAAACGCCCGAACAAGTGGAAATTGCTAGATACAGCTAATGAATTGGACTATTCCGTAGGGTTCGTAAGTGAGAGCATCTTTCTAGCTAAGAACATTCCTTTAGTCGATAAGTGTAAGACGCGAGACGAAGCTCTCTCTTTACTACGGAGGCTCTAGTGGACAAGAAGGAAATTCTTAAGAAACTAAAATCTAGATCTAAGATAGTTGGAGAATGTCTCATTTATACAGGAACTATAGGACTTCAAGGATATGGAAAATTATTTATTGATGGTAAACTCTATAAAACTCACAGGTTGTCTTGTTGGATCTATCATGATTTAGATTTAGATTCTAATCTGCGAGCCCTACACAAAGTAGAATGTAAAGCTAAATCTTGTTGGAATCCTGAACACCTTTATGTAGGAAATGATTCAGATAATCTCTATGACAGATATAAAGCAGGGTGGAAACATCCGAATACTCACAAAACAAAATGTCCTAAAGGGCATCCCTATGCAGGTAAAAATTTAATAGTTGAGAAACGGGGTTCTCGTAGGTGCAGAGAATGTAAGAATTCACGCCGTAGAATAGGAATTGGAGCCTAGAGTGGATTCTAAGTATGTCCCAGGTAAAGGGCCGGTAGGTAAGGTAGACCTAATGGTCGTAGGTATAGCCCCAGGTGGAGATGAAGTCTGGAAGGGAGAGCCGTTCGTAGGTCCATCGGGTGCCGTTCTAAAAGAGGATATGAAAGATGCTGGATATGCATTGGAACGATGTTATAAAACTAATGTTTTTAAGTATCAGTTGCCTAATAATGAGTTCGCTCGTTATAAGGAAATGGGACTCTCATTACCGCACGCACTGGCGGAGTTACAACAAGAAGTGGAATCATGCGATCCTAATTGTATCCTCGGTTTGGGAGATCCTGTTCTTTACTCTCTTGCTGCTAAGTCTGGGAAGGGTAATGGTATTAATGTTTGGAGAGGTTCGGTCCTTCCTGTCCTAGGAAATAGGAAAGCAGTATTCACCTGGCATCCTGCTGCTGAATTACATGGAAAAGGGGAAGGGAAGTTTGCAGCCTGGCAGAAGTATGTTAGGAAGTTTGATATTAAACGAGCTGTTGATCAATCCTCCTTTCGTGAAATAAGGAATCCATTTAGACACCTTTGGATCGCTAGAGATTCCTCAGAAGTTTATCGTTATCTAGAGCGTAACATCGGTGTTCATCAATACTGTGCCGTTGATATTGAAGCTATCGAGCATATCCCCGTCTGCATAGGTTTATCCTTCTCTACTGGAGAAGCAGTCTCCATTCCCCTCTGGAATCATTTCCCAGTTAAAGTCCACTGGGACTCCCATCCTAAAAAGAATAAGGAATACGTTCTTAAAGTTTCTGATCTCTCCGATTACGATTTAGCTTTTGTATGGAAACTGTTAGCTTCTTTGTTTTTGGATAAACGGGTCAAGTTCATAGGACAGAACTTCAAGTATGACGAAGATAAGCTCAACCGGCTCGGATTCTATTTCCATTCGCTCTACGCAGATACTCTCATCGCAGCAAAATGTATATCCAGTGAAATGCCGGGTGGTCTGGGATTTCTTACTTCTATCCACACAGAAGAACCCTATTATAAAGATGAGGGTAAAGACTTCGTCCCAGGCCGAGATAACATTCGTGATTTTCTTCTTTACAATTGCAAGGATGCAGCTTGCACTCTGGAAATTTTTCTGGCGCAATTGGCAGAACTTACCCAGATTCCTGGAGCGTTAGATTCGTTTCTGAACTTCAGGATGAAACTCCACCATGCTTATCATAAGGTGGAGAATGTAGGATTTAAGACTGATAATGATAGAAGGAAACAATTAATAGAGGCCTACGTTTATCGGCTCATTGAACTAGAGAAAGAGTTCAGAGCAATTACCCTCAACTATACTGAGGATATTATCAATATAGCTTCACCTGTTAGACTACATAAGTTAATTTATCAGGAGATGAGAATTCCTCTTAGAGCAGGAACAGGCGAGGAAGTCCTGACCGCTCTAATGGCAAACGTAGTCAAGGATCCAATTAAGAAAAGAGGGTTAGAAATTATTCTAGCTTGGAGAAGAGTTGATAAGACTCTAAGCACTTACCTAGCAGCGGAGGATGACTACGATGGAAGACTTAGAACAACTTATAAAATCACTGGAACAGAAAGCTTCAGAACTTCAACTCAAATACTCAAGAGTCCACTACGAAACAGAGAGATTGGATGGGCTCTCCAAACAGTTACCAAACATGGAGATACTGGAAACGATCTTAGAAGCATATTGGTCGCAGATCCAGGCTATGTTTTCGTTAACATTGACCAGTCACAAGCTGAAGCCAGAGTCTGCTCTAAGCTGGCTAACGATGAGGCAACACTTAGGTTATATGATTCAAATGATATTCACGCACTCACTGCTTCTAAAGTCTTTGGAGGAGATGAGGCTCGTTGGTCTAAAAAAGTCCTTGGATACGAATGTCCAGAACGATACTGCGGGAAAACAGCCCGACACGCCTATCACCTAGCAATCGGGAAACGGGAACTAATGATTAACATGAATACCGATGCTAGGAAGTATAAGATTCCTCTTAATATTTCAGAGTATAAAGCGGGTCAGATTCTAGAAGCATTAAGAAAGATGACCCCTAAGATTCAGGAGATCTATCATGAGGAAATTAAAAGACATCTCATGAATGACAGAAGACTCCATGGAACATACGGAGCCTCCTTCTACTTATACGAAGAGTGGGGAAACGATCTTTTCAAAGCTGCTTACTCTCGGATACCTCAACAAACTGTCTCAGATAAGACTAAGAAAGTCATGCTCTGGGCACAGAAGGAAATCTGGGATTGTAAAGTAGTGGGAGAGTCTCATGATGCCTTATTATTCCTGTGCCCTGAACGAAAAGTGGACGAATATGTTCCTCGTATTCGAGCAGAATTCGAAATTCCCATTGATTTTTCTCAATGTTCTCTTCCCAGAACGGAACTGGTAATCCCAACTGATGCCGAGATTGGATATAATTACGAGAAGCTTGAAAAGTATAAGATTAAGAAAGTAGCCTAATGGACTGGCTATCCCAGACAGTTGAAACTTTCGATGAGTTTGAATCCCCTAAACGTTTCTACTACTGGAGCATCCTCAGTGCAGTAAGCGCGATTCTCAAGGATAGAGTTTATTTTGATCGCTACCTCTATAAACTTTATCCAAATATCTACGTCCTATTATACGGACCATCAGCGATTAAGAAAGGACCACCAATTGGACTCGCCAAAGATATCGTCAATCGAGTGGGAAACACACGCGTCATCAATGGTAGAGCAACTGTTGAAGCCATTATTAAAGAACTTGGAACAGCACAAAGTCGTTCTGGAAAAGCTCCAATCAACGACTCATGCGGGTTTATCAATTCATCTGAACTCTCTAGCGCGCTTATTGGAAACACTAATTCACTCGATATCCTTACAGATCTCTTTGATAGAATCTACAATGAAGGGGTATGGACCTACAGAACAAAAACCGCAGAGTCCATCATCCTAAAGAACCCTACGATAACCTGGCTCGCTGGAACTAACGAAGCTCTATTCAGGGAATTCGTTCCGGAGAAGAATCTTAAGGGTGGATTGATTGGTCGAACGTTCGTAATCAGCGAGCATAAAGAGAATAGACTCAACTCTTTAATGTTCGAGCCCAAGATAATTATCGATCGTCAGAAGATAGCAGATGGAATAGCTCACATCACTAATCTAACTGGCGAATTCTACATGGCCGATGATGTCAGAAAAGCATTCAATGCGTGGTATGAAGAGTTCCGAATCAAAGTTGCCGCTAAGCTCGAAGATGATACTGGAACTGTCGGACGCATTGATGATAATATTCTCAAGCTTAGTATGCTTATTTCTGTGGCTCGCCGTAATGAGCTTAGAATTACCCTTGATGATATACAGGAAGCAATGGGGGAAGTCCTTCAGCTTATCGCCCCAACCAAGAAAGTTGCCCAGAGCCTTAAGCAAAACGAGATTACACTCACTGAGAAGCGAAATCTTGTCCTTAAATATCTTGCTAGCCGAGAAGATTTCAGTGAGACTAAGGTTAATCTTCTCCAACGTTTTACCTTGAAGATGGACCATGAAGATTTAGATAGGATCGTCGCCTTCCTAGAACAGGCGAAGGTTATCAGTATCAGTAACGCAGGAGGTAGTATTAAATACCGCCTGAATATGGAGATTCAAAAGGTAGCGGAATACGTTCGTGAAAACTTCAGCAAATGACTACTATCCAACGTTTATTTAGATATCGAAGTATTGATCCAGTAACAGGTTGTTGGTTATGGACAAAAGCTAGGGAAGATAAACAATGATCACCCCTCGTTTTACAAAAGAGTTAGAGCAACTCTTGAATGCTCATTCAATAGACTCGCTAAGCGACACCCCCGCAGCGATTCTAGCAGAGTTTATTACGGAGTTTCTTAACGATCTGCAAAAATTGAATAGAGCCAGGAGTAGAGCATGCGCGGAAAGTTCTCGACCATTACAGACAAAGGATTCGGATTTATCACAGGAGAAGATGGAGTAGAGTATTTCTGTCATAAATCCGCATTTCGAGGTAAGTGGTTCTCGATCATGGAAGAAGTGAAGGACGGGAAGGAGATTAAGGTAGAGTTCAAGAAGGGAGATGATCGAAAGGGAGCACGAGCGGAGGAGGTTAGATTAGTATGAAGAATTTAATAATCTCAATCTTTATTCTCGGCCTCTTCCTAGCAGCTTGTGGAGTAAAGCTTAAGAACTTCGATATGCAGGACGAGACTGCTGAAGTTAGAATCTCTGAGGATGCAGGTATCCGAGCAGTTTGTATCCAATGGTTTGAGATGCAATCTACTCCTCAGACTTACCAATGGAAGTGCTCTAATATTTCTGATTTAAGGAAGATTCTATTTCCTAAAGCGGGAGTGTGGTAAATGAGCGATTCGATGAGACCTTCTAATAAAGATAAGTTCGATTTCGATTCCGGAGCTTCTTCATCAGGAACTATTCCTCCCTATGAATGTTTAACTCTTAATTTCCTCCGTAGATGTGCTAGAAGGATGCAGTTAGGACTTCATTATGGAAAGCACAATTGGAAGAAAGGAGCGGAGGATAAGAAGTTCATCCTGGAGAGGCTAGGACATGCAGTAGAACATCTGCATAAAGCTATGGAACAGATCGACACTGATCAAAGAATGATAGATGACGATCTGTCCGCAGTAGCCGTTAACTGTATGTTCGGGATGGAATACCAGGAACGATTTAAGTTAAGCAGTCGAAAAGGGATATCCTTTGATAACGTAGAAGATGAGAAGTCCAGCTACACAGACCCTAAGGACCAGGAGGACATCACTACTAACAGGAAGCCCGAGTATTCTAATGATCGGAGGAAGTAAAAGATTCAGAAGAAAACCTGTGATTACCGCTATTATGATTCTCCAAAAAATTGGACCCATTTTATCTCCCGTAAACAGTAAGAGGAGCGCCTAATGCATCAGGAAAAATCAATGGAACTAGACTTGGATCTTCCTGAAGCAACTCGTACAAATCCTGGGTTATCATAGGAGTCATCAAAGACTTACCCATCGAATTCTCGAAGGGATTCGGATTAGTCATATCCAAGGGTTTATTCCCGAACTCCTTTTGATTTAGGAGTTGCATAGCAGTTTGCATAACTGGAGAAGCCAGCCCTTCCCCAAAGTCTTCAATGAGAGAGACAGCATCTCCCATTGGGGGCTGGCCTATTTTAAATCTATTCCCTGCTCCGGTTGTAACCTGACGAGAAGAAAGACGAGAACCTAGGGTAGCAAACCTTCCATAGCCTCCGGTAAAGTCAACTGAAACCCCCTTCTTTCCTCTACCGAATCTAGATTTCATATAGTCCGGGCTCGTAGGTTCATCCCCTGTTTTAGCTCCAAAGAGAGACATTAACGAATTCCCAGCTACAACCAATCCAGCGATTGAGAGTATCTGTTTCAGATATTCCTTCCTCATCACAGGATCAGCTTTAGCCCATGAGATAGGATTGAAGAACTTGTTGATGTTCTGAATCCTGGAAGAGAATAATCTAGGGGAGAACAAAGCTACATTAAGAACATCAGCATTAGATTCTACTGAAAAGCTCCTAGCTAATTTAGCTCCTGAAGCTGGTCCTAAGAATCGAGAGTTAGGAAGTTTAAGTTCTGGAGTTGATAATCTTCCTCTCCCTGTTGAGCGATTAACCTCATTCCCGATAAGCTGAGCAACGAGCGGATTCTTAGGATTATAAGTTTCAGCTTCATTTAGTTCCTTCTCGTTCTTAGCTCCCTTCTTAGTACTTTCATAAAGCCTATTATAGTTATCAACTAGAACCTGAGTAGCTCCCCTCCTTAATGAGAGGATAGCATCCGAGTAAGCTCGATTAGAAGCTCTAGGAGGGTTTGGAAGATTTAATCCGGTCTTTTTATTAACCCAGGCAATAGGCTTCTCAACTAAATCTAGACCCATAATAGCCTCTTCCTGCCCAATGAGAGGACCGGAAGTATGAGTTAGATCAACCTTTGCTAGATCATAGTAGGACGTAGCCTTTCCTCCCTGATCTCTCCAATTAGGTTGATTCAATGGATCAGTTTTTAGTTCGTTTAAGAATCTCTGATGCCCATCCTCAGAAGCATAAGAAATAAACTGCTGCCTAAAAGCTTTCCACCAGAAAGGTCTACCAGTATAAGCTACTCCCTGACGAAGAACTGGACCTAAGTCAGCGGTAGCCTTCATTCCTTTGAAAAATCCAGCAGCTTTGATTAGGACACCATCATCCTCTAGTTGTTGCCTTAAAGCTAAACTTCCGGGGTCTGGGGGCGGAGTTTTCCCTGATTGATATTGTCCGATTCTGTCGATGATGGGTTTCCTAGGAACTCCGCCTCCATTACCGCCAGCACTGCTCTGAGTGCCGCGCCTTCTTCCGGTGGGAGTTGCTGACTTGACTCCCGTTCCGCTAAGATAGTCCTCTGTAACAGCTGCTCTCCACCTACTTTCATCATAGATCCGTAGTAAGTCCTGAAATTCTGGAGTATACGCGAGATTTCCCCTTGCGTCTGTCCCTGAGAGGAGTCTGGTAAAGTCCGTCGCGAATTGAATCGGCTGTTCGATTCCTGTTTTTGCATAGATTTCTCCAAGTCTCTTAACGAATCCAAACCCGTGGCCCATGTCTAGACCACCGTGGTCCTGCACTTCCTTATAGTAAGTTTGCATGAACAAACCTACGTCAGGATGCATTAGATCTTCCCTATTGAACTTAACTACCGAAGAAGGATCTTCTCTTCCAATATGAGCAAGTTCATGCAAAGTAGTTACAGCCGTTGCAATAGCTGTATCGAACGGCCCCTCCTCATACTGCGCATGAGAGAAGGGATTAATTAGAATAATAGATTTCTTTCCCTTACTCTCAGGATTAGGAATATGCACACCATGCATGTTAGGATCGAGAACAATCCCAACTCCTTCTAACTTGTCAGACCATTCGGTATTACCAGATTTAGAAAGAGCTTCCTCAATAAAATCATCAAGGTAGGTAGTTAATTGTTTAATATAGGGACTATTAACGAGAGCAGATTTCTCAGTTGAAGATAGACGATCTCCGGGATCAAAGAGAATAGAGTTCCTGAATCTTTTTCCTTCTGTTGGAATGACAGCAAGATTCTCGTAAATCTCTTTTAGTTTACTCTGAGCCTGCACCCTACGAGGATTGATTAGAGTTTCGTCTAAATAATTTTTGATTTCCTGCTCTGTTTTTTCTTTCAAACCTTCTCTTTGGACAGGGAATGGATATTCCTTACTTCCTTCTTCCACCTTAGGCCTAACATTGATTAGGACCTCATCAGGTAAACCTTTAGTTTCCTCTTCTAAATAGTGCGTTCCCGAATATTGATACATTCCATTATTAAGAACTCTTAATCGGATAGCATTCCTAGGTTTATCTTCCCTAGAAACAGTATGAGGAATAGTTAAATCAACATCACTATGACCAAAGTCCCTAGTTGCAATAGGAGTATCATTATGAGTTAGTTCTGCAGTATAAGGATTATCCGTGAATCTATCCCAACTGTTAGTACCATATTTAGTTTTAATTTTAGTTGGAATCCCTCTAGAATACTTCATTACTTCCTCTACCATATTTTTGGCAGAGTATCCAGTTTGTTCAGGATTTAGACTAGTAATAATCTTAGTTCCCGTAGGAGTTCCATGAGGCATAAGCTCAGTCTTAGGCTTAACCTCAGTCATGAACTCTTCCGGAGTTCCTTGCATAGTATGCTTGACGATATTCGGACCTTCCTTGGTAATTGTCTCTACGGTAAAGTGTTCCCCTCCTAGCATGTAGGAAGCTTTACCTACGCCCTTACCTCCTGTAGCTCCCCCTTCAGTAGTTTTCCCGCTTGAATGGAAATCAGAGAAAACAGTCTCTAATTCCTTCCGGGTCATTCCTTTACCATTATCGGTAATGACAAGAGTAGCATCACCACCATAGGGATTATCAATATTGACTGTAACTTCTCCCTTGTCTCCTAAATGCCTGACCGCATCGATAGCATTCTGTAGACCTTCCCTGACCATGATAGAAGGTAAATCTCCAGAATAACCAGTAGTTAATTCCTGAGCAGACCGTCTAACATCTGCACCAATTTTAATACCACCAGTTTTAGTCCTAGCGAGGGCGATATCATCTTCTCCGGTAATAGGATCTACTAGAGTTCCCTCTTTAGTGAACCTTAGTTTTCTCTTCTGACTCGGATCCTCTACATCGACCCATCCTGGACCTTTTTCTTTAATATCTGTAGTAGATTTAACTGGAGGGATAATTTCCGATTCCTTTGATCCTAAAGGTGAGCGGACTTCAGCATTTCCTAGGAATCTCCTAGAGGTATTAGGAGGCAATTCACTCCCATAAGGTCTAAGTTTAATTCCAGTAGTATCACCAGATCCTAATCTTAACTGGCCAGGTTTATCAGGAGTAACATTCTTAGTTCCCCGATCGAAGGGAATATTCTCATCCCAAACTTCAGCATTTCCGAATCGAGAAGGAGAGCGCATCCCTCTAGGAGGAGCTCCGAATTCAAAGATTTTAGGAAGTAGGAGAGCACGAGGATCTGCTAGAGTTTCTCCGATTCCAAGGATTCCTCCGCCTACTACATCTTTATAAGCTTGTCCGAGAGTTGAAGTCGGAGACGAAGGAGTAACTAATTTTTCTAAACCTTCAGCAGCAGCCCTAGGACCGGGAATTCTAGGAACAGCGGGAGAAACTACATTCTGCTCGAAATCACCCAGAGCAACAGCGTCAGGAGATGAGGGTCCTAATATGATACCAGTGATATCCTTAGCTTTATCCCACCAAGTAGCATTAGGATCATCGAAGGTAGAACCTCTTAATCTAATCTTAGGGGGTTCTGGTTCAGGGGGATTTTCGAAGTTTACCCCTTTAAGTTCATCAAACTTAGGTTCAATAATAGGATTCCCTGAATCATCTACTAGCTGAGATTTAATCGGATTCCCATTATCATCAACTAATTGAGGCATTACTTACCTCCCAAATCCCAGCCTGTTCCAGTCCAAGTTCCGGTCTTACCATTAGAAGGTCCAGAATTCCAAGTATGTTTATCTCCAACCTTCCTTTTCTCAATGGGAGGGGGAGTAGCACCTACGGTGATAGTAGGTTGAGCTGCTTTAGGAGCAGGGGTATTCCTATTAAATCTAGAACCTCCAATAGACCCAGTATTATTCCCAGGAATAGCTCCAGGAACTTTAGTAGGAACTTCCTTCTCATCGATATACTTATTAAAGTCTGCGATGATTTCCGCATCCTTAGATTTATCCCTGAAATAACTCTTAGGAGGAATAATCTGGATTAGTCCATTATCAGGATCGATCTCAATCCAATCTGCAGCTTGAGGATGAGTCCTAGCCCATTCTCCTGCTCGATTCAGCTTTCTCTGCTTTAACTGAGTCTCGGAGGCATTTCCATCTTTTTGAGATAAACGCTCAGCAATCTCTTCTAAAGTATATTCATGCTGAGTTGCATCTCTCTCACGAGTAAACCCTTGCTGAAGATCGAGTATCTCCAGTTTCCCCGCCTGAGCGAGCTTTTGCCTCTGAGCAAAGGATAGGTCCTGCTGGTCGATAGTCTCAATGTGACCATCTCCATACCAGAGATAAGTTTGACCAGTGTTCTGATTGACTCGAATACCCTTAGCTCCCTCTCCAACTTTCTTTCTTAAGTCTAGAGCTCCAGCCTGAATATCTAATCTCCGATCTCCCTGCTCTAATCTCCTATTTCCCTGCTCTAATCTTCCCTCCCCTTCATCAGATTTTCTCTTAGATTCTAATAGTCTCCATTCATTAGTTAATCTATTGTATTCATCCCTGATAGCAGCGGAATTACGCCCAGCTTCAATCTGAGCTAGATTTCCTGTAACTCCAGCCTTCTGTTTCCAGTCTGATACTTCCCGCTCGTAAGTAGGATATAGAGCATGTTCAACAGTATCAGGATTTCCTGAAAGGGCAGCAACTGAGGCTCCGATTTTCCTTAAAGTGCTAGGTTCTTTTCTAACTGGAAAATTGTTAACTAAGTCTAAGAAAGCCTTATAAGCTCGATCCTCTGGATCATTGTTAGGAGGGGGAGGAGCATTCCCAAATGGATTATCTCCAGTCTCACTCCTTCTTAATTCTATAGGGACTCCCATAGGGTCAAGTTCTGCTCCAGTCTGAGTAGTAGGACTAGGAGTAGGAGGCATTCCTGCTAATTGTCCGATGCCAGAGAATACATTCCTAAATCTGGAATCGAGCATTAGATTACCCCCCTTCCAGAATCAATACCTGATCCAACGTAGCTTCCACTCCCAGTAGCACCGCCCCAGGGAACGCCCATTAACATACCACCGATTTGACCGATCTGTCCTACTCGGCCAATCGTATTCTCCCAGTTTCCTGGAATTTGAGAAGAGGCTTGCTGGGCACCCATCGTTCCTAAACTAAGCTGATTTCTTAAACCCTGAGCTTGTAACCAATTTCCAGTGGAACTAAGAAGTTGATTACCGAAGGTAGAGGACATTCCTGGAGAAGTTCCAAATAAGCTTTGTTTCCCTGCTGTTCCAAATCTTTTACCAGAGTTAATCATCTGGGCGATATCAGCCTCAGTTCCCCCAGCAGCATCGGATAGACCCTGATTCATGTCTCGGGCCATTCGTGCTTTGAGAGTTCCAAAACCTGGAGAATATCCTCCTTGGAGAGTTCTCTGTCTATCAACATCCCGGTTAGCACTTGCGTAGATTGAGCGGATAGGACTAAGAGCTCTTGATCGGATGTTCGAGATATCAAGGGGAGAATATCCTCCAGTTTTTGAAAAATTATCATATTCTCCCATGATGTTCCCGTAATCAGAGAATGCCTGATCCGTGGATCTATTATAGTTGTTAAACATCCCCTGAGTAGTCGGAACGATCATCTCGGATCGGAGACTGTCTAAATCCTTAGAAGCAGTCAGGTTCTCACGAGCAATAGTATTCCGAACTCGACGATCGTCTCCCTTAGCCATTTTCTATCCTCTCAGAAGTTGAGAACTAAAGAAGTCCCCTTAGTATTACGGAATCCATTCTTTTTTAACTGTTCCTCATATCCATGCTCCTGAATGAAAACATGGATTTGATTATACTGAAATTTATCAGCTATGAACATAGACGCCTGGAGAATATTCAATAGAGCTTCTCTCCTCGTCCTTACAGATTGTCTCTTATCCGTAATAAGTACAACTTCTGGAATCAATTGAATTCCACCGGCGCTTATAATCCGGTTCTCATCATCGTATGCGGTAAAACAACCTAAGAAATGTTTAGTGAAATCAGGAAAGGCAAATTCATTAGAATAAAACTCCTTATGAATTTCCTCTAATATCTTCAAATCTTCAGGCTTCATTCCTCTGATTTGCATCTGTTATCTCTAGGGTCACATCATCGAATTTGTAAGTGCTATGAATGTTTAATCCTAATTTCCCTAATAGTGCAATCTTACTATTTTGTAGTTGATTATAATCATTTAATATCTGCTTCTGTTTGAGCTCAATTTCCAACATTTGAGCTTTAACTTTCCAATATTCTAATCCGTCAAGTTTCATATATTTATGTAACGGGAACAGCTAAACAACCAGCAATTTTTGAATTATCAGTGGAAGCTGCCCAATTACCTCCTGCAAGTTTAGCAAATCCTATTTGAGTAGAAGCATTGTTAAAGCACCAAACTCCCGTATTAGTTCCATTATCCGTGCCGAAAATAACAGCATCCCAGCCGGCTAGGAAAGTATAGGTGCTTGGAATTGTTTTTAGTAGTAGAGTATTAGGAGTTCCTCCCACTGTAGTTGTTTGATATCTAAAAGCTAAAAATAGATTTCTTCCTACAATGAAATAACTATCTGCAACTACATCTCCGGAAGCTACAGTCCAAGTCATTGAACCGTTAGCAGTGAAATCTCCAGCTGAAAAGGTTTGAGTTAACCAACTCCCTTGATTATGACTAATTAAGAACCATCGGGAAGAAGCTGTACTGTATCGATAAGTAATTGAACCTTTTCCTGCCGCTAAAGGAGTAGGACCACTGGTTACATTGTTTAATAATCTATTAGTTGCAGTAGATCCTGAATCATTATGGGTGAAGAAAACGTTACCTGCTCCCACTGAAATGAAAGTAACTATCTGACCATTAATTCCAGGAGTTAACCCAGTTATAGTTAAATCAGAAGCATTATTTAACCTAACAAATTCAGTGCCACCATAGGCAAAATCATTTTGAGTTCCTGTATCTGTCTTAACATCATTGGAGTAACCAGAAATCTGTCTTGATTCTCCAGCTTCGTTAATGGCAAATACATTAACAGTTCCACTTACATCATTACCATAAAGACCACAAGTGTTAGATGCTAATGAAGAAGGAACAGTTCCATCTCCGAGAATTAAAGTCTTAGTCCCCGCTCCTGGATCACTATTAGTAGCAGCATCAAGGATTAGATTCTGATTAGAAGTGATATAAGCACGAGCAGTATTGTTAGTTCTAAAAGCTATAGGAGCATTAGTTCTAGTTCCAAATACCGCATTAGTTCCATCCCATAGCATCATTACCATTCCGGTAGCTGATGCATCTTGATAGGCTACACCGTTGGTTCCTGATATGGTAAACTGCGTGCCTATCTTCATCAAGGCTACAGCGGTCGCTGAGCCGATATCAAAAAGATCTCCGGAAGTTCCTACATAGAGATTGCCCGCACCAAATATAATTGAGGAAGTAGAGGTATCACTCTCCGCTGTTACTAACGGCATTAACATAACAATCGTGCCATTAGCATGAGTAGCTGCTGTAGTTCCGAATCTTCCTCTAGTACATCCGGTTAGAGTTGTAGCAGTTTTACCTGTGTAGGTAATTAACTCCCCTTGAATTTTGACAACTCCAGCAGTAGAAAATCCAGTTGCACTTACAACAGTTATTGTAGTATCAGCAGCACTAATCCCACCAATAATATTAATTGTAGTTTGAAATGAGGTAGCTAGTCCAAATCCAGCCCTAATATTACCATTAACCTGGAAAGAAGATTTAGGAGTAGCTGTTCCAATTCCTAATTGGATATTAGTATCATCCCAAAAGAAATTAGAATTATTTTCAGTTGCTAAACCATTAGAACCAGCGAATAAGACTGAACCAGGAGTGAATACAACATTGTTAGCAGTGCTTAAAATATTTAATTGGATTTCTCCTTGAGTAGCATGAGCTCGAACAACAATACCAACCTGCTGAATAAATGCACCGACACTACTTGGAGCAGTTGTTGTAATAGCTCCAGCAACAGATGCAGAAAGATAAACAATATTCCCTTCGATAAAAGCAGAAGTATCTAAGTTCTGGGCTAACCCAGAAACTAACATTAATCCATAGGAATTGTTAGCGATAGACTCTAATGTAATCCCTTCAGCATGCCTTTGAGTAGCAATTGTAGCGAGGGCTAAATTGATAGTAGGAACATTACCAGTTGATCCGTTAAGGTTAACTGCTTTACCAGCAGCAATTGTACTACCAGAAGTATTCCTAACTAATAGAACGTTATCCCTTGCAATGTTAATAGTACTTCCATCTTGGTCTATGTAGTAAGGAAATACATGACCATTCTGAGTATTTGCATAGACTCTAAGATGATTGGCAGCTGGAGTTGATGGAGTGGATATATTTGCATAATCCGAGAATCCATCATGTTCATCGTTAGTTAATACTCCACCGTCCCCAGCAGTAGAAGTATGATTATGATCCAGAGTTCCACTGGGAGTAGCTACACCATCTACTAAGACATTCCTACCGTTAACTCCAGTGATCATGCGTTTTCTAGACCAAAAAGGTTAAAGCTTAACTGTTGAGCACTGGCATAAACTCTGACAATATCTCCCTGAGCTAAGGAAACTCCTAAATTGAAGGAGATAACATCATTAGCAGCAATAGGAGTATCGTAGGCGATATACTGCTCATTACTGTCCGCAGCTCCTCCAATAGCAACTGAAATCCTAAAAGTCCGGGAAGCATTACTCCGATTACAAACGTTGATCGAGCTAATAATAGCACTTCTAACAGGCGCAGTTACAGTATAAGCATCCGTAAGAGTAGTAGCTGCTGGATTAGATTGTCCTAGAACTCTGTATATTTGGGGCATTAAGAGCTTCCCATGAAAAAGAAATCAGGAATTTCATTCTCTGAAGTAGTATCAATTGCCTCTATCTTCTTTTCCAATTCAGTTTTAGCTTCAGTAGTATCAGTAATCTGTTTCTCTAAAATGGTAATCAATCCATAAATAGTCTGATAGAGTGCATTATTCTGAGTTTGAATTTTACTATTAACTAGGAGTGCCATGAGATCAGAGGGATTCTTATTAGTCCCTCTAGGTTTGTAGGCCATTAGCGCACCTTGATTAGATAAACGTGGTTATTAGCGCGTAGAATAACCCCATTAACCTTGACATATTCACAACATTGAGGCTTATTAGCCTCTAGTTGGGGAAGTAGAGTGGTTGAGACTGAAAAAGCCCAGGATCTTCCCATTTCAAAATCTACCATAAAAGACTGGATGGTCATCATTAAAGTAAGGAGAACTGCTAAACTCTCAACCATTTTACAGTCCATTCATTGAAGCAGGATAATCTGCCCAGAGGGGCTTACCTAAGAGGATAATTCTATTGATCTTAAAATATTCATCAATCTCCGTAGTCTTTCCTTCTAACATTACTCTCTGCTCGTTGAAGTTAGCGAGTCTTAGAGGTTCAACCCTTGTAGTAGTTTGCATGGTGAAAGGAACAAGAGTTTGACTCCTAACCTCCTGAAAGGATAGTAATCTCATTTGTAAATCTCCGGTCCCGTTAATTCTCATACGGACCCCTCCGAAATGAGAAATGAACTCTCCTGAACTTCCCGCTCCTGAAACTGCTGAATTGTAGGGCATTATTCATCCCCCAGGATAGATTTAATAATATCTAATACCTGCTGTTCCAATTGATCCAATTCAGTTTTTCTTTCTAAATCAATAAGAGCTTGATTAAGTTTAGCTTTACTAATCTTAGAGTAATTATCTCTAATGTATTCCAATTCTCGATACTTCATCTTATTTACCTATCAATCCAGTCTTAAAGAAGGGATCCGGAATTTTTACATCTTCAGTTTCTTCAGGATCAAAAGATACCCAGAGGGTATCGTTCCTTTTATCAGGAACAATTTTATAAATGCCCGATAAAGGATTAGGAATTGCAGTTTCCGTATTAGTAACGGTTACGGTAATATTTTCTCCACCAAGAATTTCAATAGCAGCGGGATCTTGATCTCCTGTTACTGTGTAGGAGATAGTAAATCCAGTAACGGGAGTTTCCTGAATACTATAAGTCCCAGGAGCAAGATTTGAAAAAACTTGGGAATCAGTATCTCCTAAAGTAAATGAAGCAGGGGATAATCCACCTCCTGCGGTGAAATCAAATGTTTCACTTCCCAATCCTCCGACTAATACTTTATTAACAGTAATGGATCCAAGAGCCTCAGGAGCACTAACTCCTAAAACTAAAGGACAAGAGAAGGAGGGTCCAAAATATGCGGAGGGAGTAGCTGTTACATCCTCTTCATCTCTATAGACTCCAGCCTCAAATTCAGCGGCATTAAAATTAGATATCTCTGATCCATCAGAAGTATCAAATCTGATGAATTTTGTAATACCCTGGGTAAGAAAAAGGGCATACATAATCCAGAATGAATCTGGATCATCAGGGCCAATAGTAATCCGAGGAGGTGTTCCAGCAGGATAGTTAACATCTGTAACAGGATAAGTTCTTAGTAGAGTTCCGGCAGCATTATACTGTCTAACTTCAGCTTCACTATCGGGAGGGGTATGATAATATAGAGCAAGAATTGTATCATCAGCTAAACAGAGAACGTCCCAAATATCATCGAAATCTGGATCAGCAGGAGCTAAATCAGCTTCATAAGCATGAGTAGTTAAGTTCCATACTTTAATAGGCTTGCTGGCTCCTGCAAAGTTACCTGCAATGTAAAGACGGGTAGCATCTGAATTAACTGTAAATTGACTAATTGTGAAACTAGCCTGTTTCGGGATAGTGTTATTCTCTAATGTAGTTGGAGTTCCATCTGGAGCCCATTGGAAAAGAGAATAGAAAGATACTCCAATTAAGAGAGAATAAAAAACGTCTCCTGTAGGATTATAAGCTACTACATCTCCGTAAGTAGCATCAGCTATTCTAACTACTTCATTAAAGTCAACATCAAAGATAACAATTTCACTATTTACGAAATCATGGAAAATATAAGTTAGTGAAGTAGGTAGTGATCCACCAGATTCCCCAGCAGGGAAAAATGCAGGGTAAACATTAACTACTTCTTCTGTGGAAGGCCTAATAGTAATAAGAGAGAAATTGTCAATATCCTGATTGACTAATAAATCTCCTAATACAATAGCTATATTCGGACCTTCATCAACTCTTAAGCTTAAAACAGCAGTTCCAACATTTCCAGCTACCGAGGAAAATTTGAAGTAGTAAGTTCCTGCAGCTAATGAAAGTTGAAGAGGAAGATTCTGAGTATAATTGTAACCATTAAAAACTGTAGTTCCATCTGAAAGGTAAACTGTAGTAAGAACAGTATAAGCGATTAAATCTCCGAATCCAAAAACGGAGATAACCTTATCAGATCCTAAGATAATCTTATACCAAACAGTATAAGTTGTTCCAGCATCATTAACATCCTGGGTAGTAGTATAAGGGAAAGAACTCCCTACGTTAGTAGCGGTAGCTGAACTTATATTAGTAGGGGCAGGCATTATAGAGTATCCTGAGCACCGATAAGCAGAGTAGAAGTATTAATTAATGCAATTGAAGTCGTCTCGAAATCGAATTTCCATTTTGCCCATCTAATATTCTTAGGATCCATACCGTTGTTGTAGTCCCCCAAGAGCATACGTTTATTAGGTAAGGTAATGTAGATTCGTTGGAGGACTGTGTCATTCGCGATCTGGATAAGTCCGAAGAAGGATCGATCCAACGCGAGCCAATAATCAGCAATTTTCCATGATAATTCAGGTCTAGAGTAGAATCCATTGAAAATCATAACTCCAGAATAATCAACGATAAGTAGAAAGTCAATGTTAACACCTCCAGAATCAAGAACTGCTGATATTCCATGAACCGAAGCTCCGATGCCCTGATCAATTGGGAAAGGCTTCCAAGTTGAAGGAAGATCACCATTGTCATTAACCGCGTAAGTTCTTGTTTGCTTAAAAAGGTAGAAAACATCACGAAACTCTTGTCCGTTTGTAAGAGGGTTGCCATCAGGATAGATAATTACTACTCCATCTACCTGATCTATTGCCTCAGGTTCATCTGGAGCTGAGAAGTAAGCCACAGAAATATCATCATAAGTTGTTGTAAGACACATGCGGCCGTGATAAGATGCAAGAGTAACTCCGGCCGGAATTTCTGAGAAGTTGTCGATAAGATGTGATGCGTCATCAATAAGATCAACATCATAGAAGGAGAGAGTAAGATTAGTAGTAGTATTATCTTCGATAGTTCCACCGGGGATAAAGTAAAGCTGATATCCCAGATCATCCCCATTGTAATTATTGATAGCTCGTGTAGCAACAAGGTGCCTCTTAGTTACGAAAGAATCCGGAGATACCGGGATAGTGTCTATTTTAACTGCTCGATTTTCATTAACAAAAGTCTGAACGGCTAATGTCTCAGGACCAGGGGCAGTAAGATAACCTGTGTCAGTCTCATAGACAACACCAATAACGTGCAGCCCAAGATCACAATAACCCTCCACATCGGTATTCTCGGCTGTAATACCCCCACTAGTAGGATTAGGCAGAGCACCTACAACAAACGCGGTGGTAAGGCTAGCATCATCAATATCAATAATAGTGCTGATTGTAGTGTTATCACCGATAGTCTTAGCCAGATACATTGTATAGATTCCAGTATTAGAATCTATCTGGGCTTGCTCGAATTCTTCTGGATCAATAGAACGGGACATCCAGATTTTTCTTCCGGTAATTCCAACAGAACCGATAGGAAGATTCTGGACGTTAGCTTGCTTAGCTCCAGGAGAGTAAAGAAGAGGCTTAACGCTAGTTCCTATTGAAGTACTTTCTCCTCCTATACCATCGTCAAAAGTAACCCCGATGATATGAATTCCCTGATTGATTATCCCGTCTACAGAGGAATTGTAAGCAACTAATGGAGTATCATCACTGTTTGTAGGAGGGAATCCTGCTGCTTTCCTTGCACTTGTTCCATCTCCTTTGTAAACATAGACGAATTCATTCTGCATACCAATTTCTCGAGTCTCCCCAAGAGCAGTAACAGAACGAGTAATTGGAGTAATATAAGCTCTACCCGCGGTAAAGTAAATATTAAAGTCGTCCATATCTGCGATAGTAAGAATAGGACCATATAGAGTAGTTTCATCATAAGAATGATAAATAGATCCTCCCTCCACTAGGATAAGAAGGGATTGTCCAGAAGGCTGGATGAAATTGAACATCCGGATGACATTACCAACTGCTCGATAAGTGTCTACACCATCACGGGTTTCAAATCCGGACTGGATGTATTGGATATTCTCACAATCTGAAAAATGGTCTGAAGGGACAGAATCAGCATCACCCCTGACCCAGAGGCCATTAAATTCCTCTAGAACAATTGGTTCGTGATCTCTGATAGTCTGTCCCTTCATCCCTTTTTTCCTTAGTTAGCCGGAACTCCGTATTCTAACGTATCCTGGAGATAGTTCTGCCAAGTATCCGTAGCGTTACCAGTAACACCACCAGCAGGATCGAAATCAGCCGCTGCAATGTTAAAGGTATTCCAAGATACGAAATTGCGTAGACCGGTGTTACCAGATGCGAGGTTCATCGTAGCTGTAGTACTCTTCGAGATCACATTGTTAATGATCGCACAATCAACGAATGCGCCAATGATTCCATTAACGCAGGGAGCAATCCTGTTATTACGGACTACCCAACGCTGTGGAATTCTAATACCTTGGTTAGTGACTACAATAGCTCCACCGCCTGCTCCAGCCATGTCAGCGAAGAAATTATCTTCGATCAGAAGATGGGAAGCACCACCGTAATCCTCTAAACCGATTAAACCACCGGAAAGGTAGCAGCCTCGAAGAGTAAAGTGGGAAGCATCAGGATAGGTAGCCGTTTCCTCACAATGCAGCTTAATGCAAGCATCGTCAGTATGAGCGGCCATCTGAATACCTTCGATCGTCCAGCCCTGTTCCCTAAGCTCGATAAGAGGAGTAGTCGCAACTGGACTAGTAGGAGCTAACCAAGATGCACCCCCTCCAGTGGGAACGCCAGCGTTAGTAGCCTGACGAGGCTGATTATTAGCGCCCATGATAGTAACATCGAATACTCCAAGTGGAGCAATTGCCTGTTCTCGGAGAACTCCACCTAAGAGGATAAGATCACGGGAACGAAGATTTGGTGATAAATCAGCGAACGTCTCGAAAACATTTCGCTTTGGATTACCGAGAGTTCCTCCTCCACCCTGAGGAAGAATATACCAAACGTTATTAAAGCTTCCGTAGCCTCCTAATACAACGCGCTGATTAGTAGGCTGCTGATTACGCCAAAATCCGGCCTGTCCCATTTATCTATCTCCAGCAAAGTTCGCCAGGGCAGAATGCCCCAGAGACTAGATTACTCCCCTACGCTTGTAGCTTGACATGAACGGCCTTCGTCGAATGAAAATACCCTGCTTACCTTTAGTATCCCTTCCTAGCATGTTATTGAATGCATCTTCCGCTTGTCCTGCGAGAATCTTCGCTCGTTCTTCATTTTCTCCGATGAACATTGCACAGAGAGCAGCGGTGGAAAATCCGAGATAATTCAAGGAGTTGATAACATTGATTTCATCATCAACATCTGTAATCGTGTAGATCACAGAATGAATGAAGTCTAACTTTATATCAATGTCAGTATTAGAAGGGATGAACTTAATAATCTGCCCCATCCAGGCCCAACACGGAATAATGTTAGTTTCCATTCCATCCCAATAATGAGGTAAGAATTCATACCTATTAATAGGAATGAAAGGCTGAGATGTTCCAGTTGGACGCTGCCAGAGTTGCTGAATTTCAATTAATCCGGTTGGAAGAGCAGGATCTCCGATATCATCCCCACCAATGTTATCACCCCCTGCATCGACAGGAATAATAGCACTGGTCTCATTAGTAACCTGGAAGTTATTGAGTTCCAGCTTCTCTCCGAGCGTTCTAAACGCAATGTTTAAATAGGGAAGTTGCTCGGCATTTGTATAGACAGTCTTCGCACTATCATTCAGCAGAGAAGCTGCCATGTCACAAACATCTGAAGCTGGATAACTCATTTTTAGACCGCCATTTTAAGACCGAGAGCTTCAAATCTCTTAGGATCTAGAATAGTCTTGCAGTTAGCACAGACAGGATACTGATTCTGCCTGAGTGTTCCACAAGCAGGACACTGGTCCATTTGCATTGTCTTGAAATCCTGCAACCAGGGTTTCTCAAGCTTGAGAGCAATTGCAGCCTGACGAGCATCATTAGAAATTGCTAGAGGATTACCTTGAGTTCTAGCCCACATGGTATCTGAAATCTTAATTAAAGAAAGATACCATTCATGCTGCTTCTGGGCTGCTGTTTCAAGTTCCTTAGGAAAATTCTTCTTAACCGAAGCGGGAGTATGTTCTCCAGAAACGAAGAAAATACCCGGCTTACGATCAATAGTATTAGCTGCTAATTGAGAATTACAGTAGTCCTTTACGACTGAATCTGCAACGGCGAAGGAACTAACAGGAATTTCAAGGAGAGGTTCCTTCTCTCCCATTTCCTTCCACCAGCTAGAAGGACCAACTACTAAAGTCCCAGGAGTATCTACTGTTCCCGCAGGAATAATAAATAATCCTGGGAAGATAGTAGGCTTCCTCTCAACGAGCTTGTAAGGCAGGATAGATACTAGAGTGCTCTTATCCATTGGGTTAACAGGGGCTCTAACAGCCCGACGATTATAGTTATCAAAGGCTCCCATTAGTCTTCTCCTCTGTTTTTTCGTAATTCTGGGGCACCACTACGCCTTCCTTATAGGCTAAGGCATCCCCCGTATCTGTCTCATCACCGAACATTTCTTTGACTAAATTATCGATTCGTTCTAATTGATCTTCCTTAGTCATTTTAGGATCTATGATTTCTGGATCCTTGTATTTAACTCCCGTAGCTTTAGCAGCCTGTTTATAAACCTGTTCAACGATAAGATGCACAGCAGACCAAATAGGAGGAAGAGGTTTCCCAGCTTTATCCTCAAAGACCCAAACAGGTTCATAAGAGATTTGCTCAACAAGTTCATTCTCAACGAATTCAGGGATAGCAACGATACGCTCAAGGACGTACTTTTCCTGAATCCATTGTCTGTATTTTGGAACTTCTCTAACTTCTGGTTGAAGAAGAGGAAAACCCTCTCTAGTATGAGTCATCCATCTCTTTTCTAATTGATCTTCAGACCAGACTACTCTCCATACAGGCTTATCAGTAGTATCAAATCGTCCGTAATTTTCTAGTAGATTTCTATTAACCTGTTCTACGATTTCCTTACTCATTTCTTACCCTCATGAGCTATCGAAAAGTGGTTTCCATCCTGGAATCTACCGCCCCAAGAATAGGTAAGATCGGGAACTGATTTAGCTTCCCACCATTCTCCAAGAGCTCGATAATCTTCTGATTTGCTCAAGTATTTCCCACCCTTGAACAAATTCAAGTCAATAGCTAAGCGAACCGTATGAAGAGAATTCTTGATTCCCTTATCAGCATTAGCTAATCTTTCAGCTTCTTCCTTAGACCTGAAACACTCACCGAAGGTAAGCTCGTAGCCTAGACCAGTAGCGTGCTGGATTAACTCAGCTACACCTCTAACGAAGATAGACTGTTTCTCTCTTAAAGAAAGTTTCATAGGGTTGGGAGGAGGTTATTAGCCCCCTCCCTTCCTTTCCTACTTAGAGTAGTAGGTTGCCGTGATCGGGTTGTAGAACAAAAGCACCGGAACATACTGTGCAGGATCGACTGCATTAGCAATGTTCCCGCCAGTAGTTACACCACCAGGATTAGCGTTAGTAAAGACCAGCACAATCATATGCTGTCCGCTAATTGGAGGCGTAACAGTAGCGATAGCAGTTGTTCCAGTGATGATGCTAATGAAAGTCTCGATGGCCGCGCCAATAGACGATGCACTAGCAATGGTCAATGGACCAGGCTGCTGTTCGTTCTGAACGGTGCTAAGGTTCTGGAAGAGAAGTGATCCAGGCTGGCTCATGATTTTATCCTTTCTGGTTACGTTTATCGTTATGGAATTTCTGACAGGCTTTACAAAATCTCGTGCCCTGACGAATTGTTAAATTATCGCCAGAAAAAGGATGCCCTCTTTTACAGAATTCCTTATCACGATTACTATTCCTAGCACTAAGAAGATGAATTAACTTTCCCTTCTTGTAAGCATCAATTGTATTTTGTCTGGCTGTTCCAATAAAGAAATGACGATGCTCGATGCATTTCCTATTGTCACAATGATGACAAACAAGTTTAGGACTGTTAATGTCAAAGTCTAAGTATAGGGAAGCAACTAATCTTGCAACTCTATACCTCCTATCCTTATGGGAGACCTGGGCGTAACCATCTTTATCTAAAGTTCCAGTCCATTCTAAGCAAGGAAAACCATTCCAGCTTTTGGTCTGGCTAGGGATTACCCTTTTTATTAGATTTTTCAAGTTAGTTACAGGCCGTCCCACAGTCTAGGATCTCAGTAGTCTAGTTAGTTGTACCCATCCGGGATCGCCAACTCATCGATATAGGCGGTAGCAGCAGGATTCGTTACGAACGTCTGCATACCCACGACCATATAGAAGATGTCGGCCGTTGCCACACCACCACTCGCTCCTCGAATTTCGAAGATAGAACGGCCATCTGTCTTATAGAATCCGATGGGAAGAATCTCTCCACGGCCCCAGACCGAATCGGTAACAAAGTCGATTCTAGTCTTGTTCCACGAGTAACTTTCCTTAACCGGAGCGCCCGCCATCTGCATCTTGTCGAAGTACATATCAAGAGACTCTTCCATCGGCTTCTTAAAGATCATAGAAACCAACTGGCCAATCTCTTCATACGCCTGCTTCTGACAAGGATGCATCCAGGCGTTAGGCTTGAACGAGTTGTCAATACCTACTCGATTCCCAATCTTATTAATTGCAAGACGGGGGAGAGGGAGAGACAAAGCGTTGTTATTCGCCGAGACTCGGTTAGAACGAATCTCAGGAGTAGTAGCTCTGTTGAAACCTAACCACGTTCCCGTGCTAGCCGAAGAGTGATGATACGGAACTCCATAGATAGCAGGGAGCGAAGTAGGCGAGCTAATACCAGAGACAACTAACCGATCTCCGCTAGTAGAGCCCGTAACAGCAGGAGTGACATCGACGATACCGTTGTCCTGGTCCAGGAACGTGATAGTACCAGAACCTCGGAGAGTTGCCAGAGTAGAATCGAACACCTGAACAGTTTGGCCGAAACGGACTAAGCGAGTTCCGAATTCAGCAGTAAGCTGATAGGTGTCTACTCCACCTGATGTACTAACGGTATCAATTTCTCCAACTGCTCCAGTTCCATCCTGCATCATCTGACTATCTAACTGACGCCGGAGTTCATCTAGCGCAGTAGCAGTCAAACGACGAACAGCAGAAACAACTGCCTTACGATCTGAATCAGTAGACCATTCCGTCAGCTTGGTATACTCGATTCCCTCTTTAACAAACACGCTGTTAAGCGTGGCCTTATCCCAGGTAGGCCCGCCGCCTCGACCAAGATCGCCTCCGTTAGCGTCGAAATAGCCGAAGTTGCCTCCGGGACGAAGTTCCAGAGGAATACGCATGAGACGATTACTAATCTTCTCAACATCCCTCTTCTTAATGTTAGCAAAGAACCTATCATCTCGTTCAAAGAGAACAGAGATTTTAGGGAGCACGCGCTCCAGTTCTAAGCCAACAACCTGAGTTTCAGTTACGGCCATGTTTAATCCTCTAGTCCGCGTTAAGGAAGTCCAACGAACTCATGCCCGCTGGAATCTTAGATTTCTCACCGCTCTTATTATTTCCGCTATTATCAGAACGGGATGCGGATTTATTCCCTTGGCCGCTCGCTACGTGCCCATTTCGATCCTTATCGGATCTCCTAGAGGGCGCTACCCCTTGCAGCGCCTCTCCCCGAACTTTTCTAATCACCTGGGGTAGAATAACCTTTGCTCGCTCTTGGTAAGCTCGCCTAATCTTACCCACGTATTCTGGCGAGAATTTGTTAGTCTGAGCAGTCTTCCACATCTTTTCGCTCAGCTTCTTGAGTTCCTTGTCTTTATGAAGAAGTTCATTAACGTTGTCAACTGCTTCATTGATAGCAGTTCGCTTAACGTAAGAACTCATACGACCCTTTGGATCGATATGTTGCTCGACTGTTGCTTTAATAGTCGCGCTAACCCTCTCCTGAACTTCTCTCTGATTCGTTTCTAACTTTTCATTCTGGAAAGCTTCCCGTTCTTTCTCAAGATCACTCTTCTCCTTAGTCTGAGCTTTTCCAAACCTTTGAGGAGGAGTAAACTCTTCTGTTCCAAAAGCGAATTCATTAAGAATACGAGCCGCAGTCATGAGATCATCATCCTTCTTTTCAGAGGATAACTTTCCCATACGGGCGACGGTGCTTTTAATTACTGTCTCAATAACGTGGAAGTAAGCATCATTATCTACTTTAGCTAATTCAGGCAGATAGTTATCAACCATCTGTCCGAAAGCATCAGGATTGGACTCTTTAAGAGTCTTGAAAAGTCCTGCTGGAGAACCCTGGTTTAATTCCTTATCAATCTGTCCATATTCCTCTAGACGATTCTGGGCTTCCTTAGCATCAGATAAGGTAGGAAATACCTGACGATAATCCCTAGCCGCGTAATACGACTTCTCCAACTGGGGATATTTCTTAAAGAGATCAGGGAAGTCCTTAAGAACCTGAGCTCGGTTGAGAGGCTTGAGAACGTATTCGATTTCGTCGTCCTCATCCTCGTCTTCGTCTTCCGACTCGGACTCGTCTTCATCCTCTTCTTCATCTTCATCCTCATCCTTGTCTTCTTCCTTACCCTTAGACTTGAACTTGGATTCTTTCTTTTCTTCTTTATTTTCTTCGTCTAGTTCATCATCTTTATTAGAATCATCATCATCATCTTTATTAAGTTCCTCAGCGATGTCTAGAACAGATAGACCTTCCCCATTAGGAGTAGGAGGAGCTTCATCAGGAAAATAGAGAGGTAGCTTAATTAGTCGATCCAACATGTTCCGGTCCCTTCGGAGCCATTACTTTATCGTTTTGGGGTTTACCTGATTTAGCTCCTTTTTTATCAGGTTTCCCTCCCGGACCTTCTTCAGAATTTAAAGCTGCTTCCTGCTCCATTTGCATCTGCTGTTGCATCTGTAAAATCTGTTGATGCTGTTTCATGTGCAGGAGAACATTTTCATATCCAGCTGGATTCTCGACTTTAGCTAATCTCCCTGCCTCCGAGATTAACCAAGAACGGCAGATACGAGCATGAATCTCGTGATTATCTACATCAGGCTCGATAGGAACTGAAGGCATTCCAGCTTCAGCTATCATTTCTGGAGGAGCCGCTCCCATTAGAACAGCCTGTTCTACTTCCGGAGCAATCATAGGCTCCGAGTTGATCAGTTGAACGATCTCCTCTAGCTGAGCGAGCCTATCATCCTCGCCTGGCATTTGAATATCATCGAGCCCGACTACTTCAGCGAGTAATCCGATGTTCTCAGGAGAGATTAGAGCTTGCATTACCGTAGGATCAGCAGCCTGAAGGAATTGCATGATAGTATCCTTCTTCTGCATCCAACTCTGAGGCAAATTCTCTGCAGCTTCTAATTCAATATCTCCGATCTTTCCATCGAGTTCAGCTTTCCGGATGAAAACGTTGATGTAGTTTCCTGCACTATCCTTATCAACAAACCGCTCATCCTCAACCAGTTCATCGATATACATGGGAATAGATTTGGAGAACATATCTTTCCACCAAGCAGTAATCATTTTCCAAGGCGTTTGAAGCCTTTGCATTGCCTGATTCTTGCTCATTGAATACTGAGCAGCTGTTTTAGAACTATTAGGCTGACTTCCACCATAAAGGGAGGGAAGAGCACCAGAGGTAAACTGTCCTAACTGCTGAATCTCCTGACCGAAAGGTAAAGTTTCAGCCGAAAGAGTAGCAGTTTTAACCTCATAGAACGCATCACTTAAAGTTTTTCCTCCTTTAGGTGTAGCCGGGAAGATCATACCAGGGGCAACTTCTACTTGCCTATAAGCGTCAAAGTTAAGAACACTGGGATCAGCAAAGGTCTGTGGAATCCCGTGTTCGATCGTCTGGAGAACAAGCGAGATAAGCTCGTTCGTAATATCCTGAATAGAGGTAAGGAGTAGTCCCAGCGGCTGAAAATGTAAATGATCACTAAGAGGATTACGGGCAATAGTCCAATGATCGTCGAGATCCTCATTGTATGCCTCTGCAAACTCATCGTTTGCGAAAATTACCTTGCATCCGTTAGGATAAAGCTTTTTCAGTTCGTTAACGTCAGATTGCTCAGTGATATAATGGTAAGAATTAGGTCTAAGCCAGCAGTATCGGAGAGTGACAGTATTGACGGGATACTCTCCAAGGTATTCAGGCGATAGCCTACCCCATCGTTCGTAGGGATCATAGACCCCGCCAGATCCAGGTCCAAACCTTTTTGCATCAAAAGTCTTGCTTCGTAGATTTTCAAATCTAGCCCGGACATCAACATAATTTACCTCATGTGAATAAATAAGGTAAGGACATTCAGAAGGCTGTTTTGCATAAACAGAAACTTTAACCGATAGACGGCCATGAGCTTCTAAGCAGATACGAGATTTAGGACTAGTTTTAGTTCCTACTAACTTCTGAACTACAATCTTTGCCTTCTGAAGTCTAGGATCAACTAACTCTGAACACTTAGGACAAGCTAACTCTTGAGAAGCTAAGAGTTGATTAGGAACTTGTTCTGGACCGGGATTACTTTGGTCCTGAATCTGGGAATTAAATAGTTCATCAATTTCAGAACCACAGAAGGGGCAGATATGATGATCTTCTTCAACATTCTTGTATTCATCCGTCTCGTAAGTTCCATACTTCTCATCTTCTCTAGCGTAGTTGTAACCGAAGATCAATCCTTCAGTGCAATAGATAAATAATGCGTGCGTCCAGAGATAATTGACGTCGTTATGCTTATAGAGAAGTTTTGCAATTTTATCTCCTCCTTTAGCAGTTGTGATATCAAGTGGATCTTCAGCATCATCAGGAGAGCACTTAAGAGGAGGAACCGTTGTTGACAGAGCGGCAATAATGGACTCGAGATAAGCTCTAAAAACGTTAATTCTCTTATCGTAGAATGCAGCATCTCCGTAAGAGGCCTCATATACCGACTGGTCCCATACTCTCCAGTCGTGAGCAGTATCACTCCACCACACATTAGTTAGATTATCCCAAAAATATTTTAGTTGTTTAGAGACACGGATTTGTCTCTCCCGCACAGAGCGATCTTCGTCCTGAGCAAAATCTACAATTTGCTTAAGTAGACGTTGAATCCGTTCACTAGGAACATTATTCATCTGAGGACTTTCGAGCGAATTTCTTACGCTTATCCTTAGGAGTTTCCTTAATAAATTCCTTAGCTACTCCCTTTTTTATATGATCTCCAATGCCTTTAAGTCTTCCATGAGCAGCAGCTTGCATAAACCTATACTGCTTACCCGACTTTGCTGGCATCAGAATCCTCTTCTTCTAGATCAAGTTCTTTCTCTAAAGTCTCGATCCTTTTTTCCGCATCCTTATCAATCTTGGGAACCTGAATCTTAGCTTCTGCTCGTTGTTGCTCTTCTAGAAACTTTTTCCTATCAGCAGATTCTAATTGTTGCCTAAGAACGGACCAAGGAGTATACTTACTCGGAACTGGCTGAAATGCTGATTGAGGAATAGGAGAAGGAGGAGAACTTTCCCGCAATCCTAATTTAGCTAATGATTCAACCAACCTTTCCGAGCGCATGAGCTCCTGTTCAAATAGAGCACGGAAGTAAGCACAGGACTCGCATTCCGGTCTTTGTTCTAAATTGAATAGCTTTTCTAAGATCCGTCCGAAAATATTCATCGCCTTTTATACCTCGTTACAGGCATTAGTTTCCCGCTCGTTTCTAACCTTGAGGCTTCTCGATAGTATGAGGTCCAGTCCTGTGTTCGCTGAAGATTTGCAACAATAATGGATTGCTGTTCAAGTCGCTTAAAATCTTCTGCAGCCTCTGCGAAATATTTGTCTGCTGTGTCACAAGCATATCGAATAGTATCATAAGGATCATCACCATCAAACTCAGCGACATCCTCATTAGGAATTCCATCACTGGACTTAGCATAGACACAGGACTTAATAGCATTAATAAGAAGAGGGCACCTCCCATCAAGTATTTGTAGCTTTGGAATACTTTGCTCTTCTGTTGGAGGCTGAAAGAGTTCCAGATATGCTTGATACTCTTTAACCCCTTTGTTCCGATATAACCAAGCCGCGTGAAGTTCGTTGTATTCGATTTGCTCTTTCTTTGGGACATACTTCTGCTTCCATCTTAGAAACTCGTGGAGGAGGAGCTTCCCTGCTATGCGCCGACCGGGAGAATTATCTGATAAATCAATAGGAACCCCAAGGGCATCTTCTATCTGCTGTTGGATTGTATGTTCCTGTCCTCGATCTTGTCCTACTGATTTACAGAATACTATCCTTTTAAAATTCTCTCTCTGGAAATACTCTCTTACATAGGGAGCCCATTCCTCGATCTTCATCTTTCGGAAGTGCTGCTCCCTGTAACAATAAACTCTACCTGTTGGGGAGATAGCTAAATAAAGGACGTAGGTCATAGCCTGGAAGCCCCAGTCCCCAACAAGAAGACGAGGCCACCAGTCTGGAATGTCAAATGCTTCTACAACATGAAGAGCATTATCAGGTTCATCTGGGTAATGACGATCTCGGAATTCCTCGAATACTTGGCCGAGATAAGCATCAAAGTTTCCGTAAAGTTTAGCGTTCTTCTCTGCTTCAGGTAATGCTTCTAAGCTCGCTGCATAAGTTGGATCAATGTGGGGATTATCTGCTTGCGTTGCGAATATAAATACCCGCTTAACCCCTCCACGTCCAACGATAATCTTTCCACCAGATTTCCATGGATCTACGAATCTTTTCTTAACCCATCCATGCCCAATGTTACCAGGCATCCCTGCTGCTCTAATAATCGAGGGAAGGGAAGGATCAGAAGTACGAACGCGAGTAAATCCAATATAGAGATAAATCCATTCTGTAAATGAAGTGAGCTCGTCTGGAGAAAATAGGTTAATCTCCATCGAATCGTATTTATGAACGTCATCTTCATTCTCACAATGACCTAGATAGATTACCGCCCCTGCATTTGCTAAACCGGAACCTCCCATCTGATCCACACGTGGAAAGGTCCAGGCCATATCCGACTTATTAAAGGTAGCTCCAAATCTGCGATAAATATCTCGGCTTCTAGGAACGATTTCGTTTCTAAGTTCTGGGAAAGTCCTCCGCATGAAAACCTGTTTGAATCTTGGGTTTTCATGTAACTTGTGAACGATCGGGTAATAGAGAAGAACGTCAGACTTCCCTGAACCCGCGCCACCACCATAGAATGCTTCCTTTACAGACCAAGGAATAGTAAGGAATGGTTCCTGCTTTAGGTTAGGAATCCATCCCTCATCTTTTCCGATACTCTTTGGATCTATCCGGGCCATTAAGGAGCAGGAGTAATTACTAACCTAAAATTCCCATTACTCTGGAAAACAGGAACTGCTAATACTGTAAAAGAAAGAGCCGGAACAGGAACTTTTAATGATTCTCCAGCTACATTAGTTGCAGTAATCTGGATGCTGTGATTCCCTACTGTAAGAGCAGGGAGTGGAGATTCACACTCAACATTAAGGAGAACGATGGAACAAGTAGGAACAAATGTAGTTCCCGTTGTAGTATTATCGATATAGTGCTTATAGGTGAAGGACAGGGCCTGAGCTACAGTGGTCGCCCCAGTAGGAGCATTAAAGACCATCTTAGCTGTTGGTCCTACTTGAACCTGGGAGAACGAAGAACTAGGAATTAGAATGATTGATAGAAGCAGAATTAACTTTTTCATTATCCTTAACCTCTAAAACTAAATTTCTCATCCCACAACCAGGACAAGCCCCATTAAGATTAACCTTATGAAGCTCGATCATAAGGATGATTTGACACTTAGTGCATCTTAATCTAGCTAGTTCTCCGTGAGGGGAGTTTATACCCATTTCTTAACAACTCTTCCTTCATCATTTGATGATCTTGTTCTAGTCTAAATAATCTTCCCAACATCGAAGTAGGTTCATCAGTGCTTCCCATTATCTCTAATAACCGGTCCACTTTCTTTCCTGTATTCCAAATTAGGCCCGCTAGAGATACTATCAAGGCAACTAGCAGGGAAGTCACCAATTGGTTGAGAACAATCATGGTTCCCTGGGAGTCCACATTTACGCAATCGTAAGGGTATACGTTCCACCGCTCGCTGTCAGAGTAATCGTGTTAGAACCCGTAAGTGCAAAAGTGCGAACCTGCCCATTAGTTAAAGTAAGAGAGAGAACCTCTCCAGGAAGATCAAAATCGATATCTACAATGTCTGTGATCACGATAGCGGTCGCCGTTAAACCAGGACCAACCGCTGCAGTTACAGTAGCTTGACTCATTTCCTTCTCCTTAGATATCTTTCGCGACTAGAAGTACTGAAACGCTTGCTCCGCCCGAGATTGCATCAAGTTCAACGTAGATGAACTTAACATTAGTATTAACTGTTCTAATCTCCCCAATCACGACAGTGCTCGTATCAATGATGGAGAAAGTAACTCCGTCAAGAGAACCCCAGAGTTTGAAAGTGCAGGAAGCTGGATCAGTTCCAAAGAAAGTCTGCCAGGTTAGAGTAGTGCTTCGATCAGGAAGTGCGTATTGAGTAGACTCTAATCCAGCACTGACAGTATCTTCATCAAAAAGAAGCTTAGGAATATTCAAGTTTAGAAGTTTCATTAAAGTTTCTCTCTCTTTGCTATGATAGTTGCTGAAACTCCTGAACCCGTGTTAACCCTAGCTGCGATGAACGTGCAATTCGTCTGAATGGTGAAGACTCCAGCGCTCGATTGATTCTCTAGAACGGAGAAGTGAGTTCCGTCTAATGAACCAAGGAGATCAACGTCACTGATAGTTCCGATGAATTGATAGGTGATCCTGGTAGAACCATTAGGAAGTGCGAAGGAGGAACTAACGGTATCATCTCCTGCACCAGAAAGAATAGTCTTAGGAACATCTACTGAGAGAAGTCCACCCCTTACCGTAATAGGCTCAGGCGGGGGAGCTACACTAACCCCTAGCCCCAGTGTAAAGAACTGGAGCATCGTAGATTCGGGAATTCCTAATGGTATTAGTCCGTTCATTGATTAGGAAGCTCTAGTAATCGAAGTCGGATCAGTTTCTGAATCAAGAGTGAAGGTCATGGAAGAAGTGCTTCCGTCTTCCTTTTTAACCGTAAGAGTAGTTCCGCTTAATGACTTCTCCATCAAGAATCGAGTAATCATCAACAGTGCTTGAGCATAAGAAGGACGAGAACCATCAGCTGCGACTGAATCGGCAACTGCTGTAGTTAATTCAGCTAATCCACCTCCAGCAGTTACGTCTACAGTTCTATCTGCGGTTGTGGGACGGAGGGCGCCTACTTTAGAGATAGAGAAGGAACCAACTACTTCGTTAACGACAGATACTGAATCTACAGTCCCTGCACTAATCACTACATCAAAGTTAGAACCGGCTGCGTAGAAGGAACCATCCGCACTCGTATCAATAGCTACATGATTAAGGCCGGTTTTAGAATCGAAGTCTACTGTTAGAGTGATTCCAGCGCTCGACTCTCCAGTATCATTGTCCTTATAGACTCGAAGGGCTGGAGAGCCCGCTAGGGTGAACGGAATACCAGTAGTGAACGAGCGAGTAGTGAATTTGAAGTAGACTACTTTAGAAGGAGTGTAGTCACCAGCGTAAGGCATTTACTCTATCCTCCAGAAGCGAGTCCACCAATGCCAACCATGCGTAGTCCCCCTTCTTGAGTAAATTGTGCTGCTCCAGGAGTGGTATACGCTACAATTCCATTGATTAGAGTACCTGGGAAACCTGCATTTCTCAAATCTTTACCACCACCATTTTTATTATTCAAGCTGAAGTCTCCTCCAGCTGCATTAATAAATGGTGTCTGGGTAAGAGTGAAGAAATTAATACTGAAGCAGAATGCACCAGTTCCCAGGCTGACGTTAGATGAGCCTGCTGCTCCATTGTTGAAGCCAGCGCAGTTCATCAAATTGATTGCTCTATTATTCGATGAAGCGTTGAATCCAAATGCTCCAGAAGCTGTATTACCTTCAGCAACAGAATTCACACAACAGTTTCCACCATTAGCTAAGCGGAAACCATCACGTCCATTAGCGTAGGAGATACAATTGATGAAATAGATACCAAAGGCAGCAGAGGAGAATCCGTCTGAGGAAGCTCCTGTATTATTATAGGAAATACAGTTAACACAAGCTCCTGTAGTCTGAGAGTTAGCATGAGAAAATCCGGTAACAGTATTCCCTTCTGCTACACAGGCATATGCAATTGAAACAGATTGAGCAAAGGCAGGTTGAGTTGAACAGCCGGTGGCCCAGCAATTAACTGCTATTGAACCGTTTAGAAGGTTAATACCAGTGTTGGTACAGTTGAGGGCTTTAACTTTGAAAGCGTAAGTGTAGTTACAGGATAGTCCTCTAGAGCTCGTTCGACTATTCCCGTTGATAACTAAGTTCCGGATGCAATTGTATTGGGAAGCACTGGAGAAGTTTACTAGAGTGAAGGAGGTGATTACTCCATCCGCGATAATAACTGGAGCAGTTCCTAAGTCTCCTCTAGAAGTCTGATATCCTTCAAAGAGGCAATCATTACCAGTAGAGAAGCATCCGTTAGTAACGTTAGTGCTGGTTGATGTAACTGTATAAGTTCCAGCTTTAATGTAGATTTTATTCCCTGCTTGAACTCCTCTGCCTGCTTCTCCCGGACTAGCGAGACAACCACCGATGTTCATGGTCATCCCGGTGCTAGATGCTACTGATGCATCAAGGGTAACTGTAGTAGCATTAGTAAAGGCAGTAACCTGTCTCCTAACGATAGCGATACCACCAGTTCCACCCTGAAGGTAGATGATGTTTCCTACTATTGCGCTCGTGAAGGAAGCTGTAGCGGAAGTAAGAGTAGTCGAACCGTTTGAGACTGCATCAGTTGTTGAGATATTATTCCCGGCAGTATTCTTAGCATCTTGCTGGGAATAGTCTGTTCCGCTCGCTCCAGTGACGAAAGCTCCGCCATTGGTATCATTGCCAGTAGTGCGGACTTCCCAGACTGTATCAGCTGAGAGACTCATCCTTCGGCCTCTTGAACATCAACCACTTCAAAAGTATCTTCTCCCCTAACTCTAGGAGAATAGACGATGAACTTCGGGCCGTGCTCGGGAGAATTAAATCCGCTCTTAGTCTTTTCTAGAACGTTCGCTAGCTTAAGAGCAGCTCCTGGGAGATCTTTCTGATCTAAGCACTCAGGATTGAAATGATCGAGGGATCTTAATAGTTTCTCAGTCGAGACTTCAGCGATTCTAGTCTGAGCAGTTTTAATAACTTCTCTGACTTCATGATTAACCGTTCTAGTGTCAATGTTAGGAGTATTAAATCCTCTAGAGATCGAGGAGACTGAGGGTCCCGATGTTCCATGTAGCTTAGCAACTTCAGATTGAGAAAGATTAGGATTCAGGGAATCTAGGGCTATCAGTTCCTTCTCTAATTGAGATTTATTAGGAACACCTTCTTTCCTTCCTGGTTTACCTTCGTTAATGAATTCAGGAGGAAGGACGATCTCTCCATCCTCAACATTAGGCATAGGAAGCTTCGGAATAGGAATTTCCTTAACTTCATCATCCGAAATAATGATTTTCATATCCTATCCTATTTAGATTAATAGATTAACTGAATGCTCAGATTGATGGAAAACAGGCGCATTCGGAGGGTAACACAGGATGGTATAGAAGTCAAGCCTAGTCTAGGGATGAGTCTGACGGATCTGCGGCCTTCCTGGGCGGTTGGGCTGGGGTCCGATGAGTTGCTTGACAAAACCCTTGCAATGGATTACAATGCCCTTGCTGCCCTTGCAATGGGTTCCTCGGGGCTCCAATTGACCCGGTTGCCCGACCACTGTCCACAAAATAGGACACCTATCCTATTTGAAAAATCTAGAATAGAAAGAAGAAAAAATATGCTCAAAAAAGAACAAGTAGAGAAAATTTGTAAGAATTGTGGAAAGAGTTTTAAGACTGGAAGAACTAATAAAATCTATTGTTCCCAAAAATGTCAATGGGAATTTTGGAACAAAAAGAATCCAAGGATTAAAACAGAATTATGAAATGCACTTATTGTGGATTAACTTGTGATTCAGTAGATCATGTCCCACCCAAATCTGCTAGATTGGAGATTATTTCTACTGGATTAGTAATGAAATACCCTTTCATTGAAGTTCCAGCTTGTAGAGAATGTAACTCTGCTCTTGGAGCCCGCGGATTTTGGACTATTAAAGAACGAAGAGAATACATTAAGAGTTATCTAAAGGAAAAATATGGGAAGTATCTAATCCTCCCTAAATGGTCTCCGTCTGATCTAGATGATGTTTCTAAATCTCTAGGAGTATTTATTAAGAATTCCTTAGTTCTTAAAGAGATAATCAAGGAAAGACTCAATTATAGAGGTTCTCTAGGTCCAGTAGAAAAGGAAAAACGGGTTATTAAGAGAAAACCAAGAGAAAATAAATCGGGTAGACAATTCTGGCCTAGAGTCGAGAGAAAAAACTTTACACTTGAATGTCTCTGCGCTTTCGACTTTAAAGTAATGAGATTCCCTAGAAAGAATCAACTCTATTGCTCCCAAGTCTGCAAGCAGAGAGCGTTTCAATTCAGGAAGGACCTGAAGGATGAGGCTCAAAAAGGGGACCCAAAATAGAATAGGAGTTAAATTTAGAGTGCACATCCCGCTAGGTTGAGCAGCAAAACTCATGCCAAATGAGGCTCATAAAAGATTGGGGTAGGGGGTGTATTGTGATTGACTTGCGCTCGTTGCCTATGCTCTAATTACAGCGGGAACATTGCAGGCAGGTCGAGCATTTTCGCATAGCGAATTAGTCTACCTGGGAGAATGGACTAGGCTACGGATCCAAGGGCTGACGCGAGGGGGATTGAGCCCTGATACCGCCGGGGGTATGCTCTCGGCAGACTCCCATCCTCGCTTCGCTCGGATGAAAAAAAAATCAGTCCGAACCGCAATTAGTTGTTGACAGGTGAATCTCATTTCTCTATACTCTCTCTATCGACTCGACGCGCGGGGCACGGGGAACGCGCACGGTCAATCCCTCCGATTGGGGCTAGTTCAATCTTCCGATACGCGCCCGGAAATTTGGCGCCGTCTCTCACTGACTCTCTAGGGGCTTAGGCTGTCTTAGGGAATACAGGGAACGAATAACGGAACGGGTATCAACATGGAATCAGGTGGATTCACTGTAACAGATTGGAAATTAATCCAATCTCTTAAAAGGAGCGTAACTATCATGGGACGTAAAAAGGTTGATTACATGGCCGCCGAAGAGTTTAACGCATTCGGCATTGCTAACGACCCGGCCGAAGCAGCGAAGCAGATTGAATCAGGAGCCCTTAAAGCTACTGAGTCTGTAGACGATGCCGAAGGCAGCGTAATTGAGACTTTCTCAATCACTGTTCGCGGCAAGGTCACTGACGCTGAGGGAGTTGAAACGGAGAAGACTTTCTACGAATCCTCGAATCAGCCTTTCGGCTGGACGAAAGTTGTAGGATTCTCCGGTATCTTCGCTAACGAAGGTGCCGAGCTTGCGGACGATAAGGTTGCATTTATTGCCCAGGTATTCGAGGGTGAAAAGCAAGGCGAAGTAATTCAGAAGTTGATTGAGCTTTACAACTCAGTCAATCGGGAACGCGCAAAGGCTAACGAGTATTCGAGAGTGACGGGCATCTATAAGCCTGTTAGCGAAGAGGACCGCGCTAAGGCTAAGGACCAGTTTGTTAAGAACTACGCTAAGGCCTTTGGGGTTTCCCTCGAACAGGCCCGGACTGACCTTAAGGCGAAGGGGGTTATCTAATCTAACGATTAGAAACCTGGGATATCCTGCACTACTGACCCTGGGAGAGAGACTTTATAGTCTTTCTTCCGGGGTTTTCGGCGTTTTAGACTAGTCAGTTTACGAACGGGCTTCTAGCTTCCGCTGAAATGCCCTAAGGGTTCCGTAGACATTCCGCAGGGGTTCCGGGGGGTTATCGTCTCTAACTAGAGGCTAATCAAAGAGTTAAGATTACCCCTCCCCCTCCCCCCTACTCCCA
>Ga0065707_10000482_pt1 | contig 48953 bp, 32 predicted proteins | sample SwiRhicommuniRL3_FD_59094 | JGI IMG/M metagenome (GOLD analysis project Ga0065707, IMG submission 59094) | Switchgrass rhizosphere bacterial communities from Rose Lake, Michigan, USA - RL3 v2 (version 2) | ecosystem: Host-associated > Plants > Roots > Rhizosphere > Soil | place: East Lansing...
GCCTTTGTACTGCCATTTCCCGTCCGAGCCAAGTTCAGCCCCCATACCTGGCATTTCAGCGTCGATTACTTCTTTGGCTTTGTCAGGGTTGTAGGCATATTTGGCTTCCAGCTTTCGAGCGGTCTCGATCAGGTTGGTGTATTCTGTCAATTGCGTGGTGATTGGCAGGAGTTTTGGTAAAGACCCTCCTGCATAAATTTCCTGATTAATATAGTTGCGGTCAATCAACCAGTTCAGCGCTTCACGGATTTTGCGGTCTGAGAAGGGATTTAAAACACTTTCATCCGTGAATACCGCAGGGTTGAGACTAATACCATAATAGCCGCCCACAGACTTGGTGGTTGGAAGTCCAGCTTCCTTAATGGCTGGATAAGCATCTGAGGCAAGTGTGAAGGAATAGAAATCAATCGCACCGGCTTGAATTTGTGACACTGCGGAAGCGCTATCTACAACAGAGACATCAATTTCATCCAGCCAGCCGCCGTGGCGGTCAGTCTTTGGCATTTCTGTTGGCACCTCAGTCGCTGCTGCTGTGGCAGGCGCCTCGGTTGCTGCGGGTGCCTCGGTCTGGGCGGGTGCTTCGGTGGTGGCTGCCACCTGCGGAGCACAGGCTGCAAGTACCATACTAATCATCACTAACAAACTGAGAACATAATATAAGTTTTTAATTTTCATTCTCTTCTCTCCTTGAAAATGGATTTATTCTTGTAGGATCCAGTCAATGACTTACCAAATTCAAAACCACCTCCTTTAAGGGTACATGGAGGGAGGCGGAAACCAGGTTGCGTATCCCTGGTGCCCGCCTCTCCGTCCAATGGATTGCTTTCTTTTGAGGAGATTTGTGAAAGCAAGCAGATTAGCATAACTAATCTGACCCCATCATACGTTCTGAGAATGAATCAAGCATCCGCCTGCAAACGTATTTTCACCCATGCTTTTCGATGGATTCCCCTCCCTCTGCCAGAATGAGATAGGTACTCTTTCCATGGCATGAACGATGGATAAAAACCCCTCCTTAGAGGGGTGTTAAACTTAAATGAAATAAATGGGTTATGGACTATACTTTAGTGGTGAATGGAAAGATGAAACGAAGTCTCTGCCTCTTTTTTGGACTCCTTTTTGCCTTACTCTCGGCCTCCTGTGGAGGTGGGGCAACACCTCCAGCCACGCCGGGACCCTCACCTGCACTTGCGCCAGGTGCAAGTGTCGACTCAGCTCAGGACAAGGCTGTTTCTACGCCGACCAGCCTTCCCCCCGCCCCGAGTCGTGTAGCTCCCGCGTCCCTGCCCCAGATCTGCAAATGCGTTCTGCGCTTTGACCATATCAGCATTGAGCAGGGCCTCTCTCAGAGTTCTGTATGGGTCATCTTTCAGGATAGCCGCGGCTTCCTCTGGTTCGGCACCGAAGATGGACTGAACCGTTACGATGGATACACATTCAAAACCTATAAGCCAGATCCGGATGTACCCAGCAGTCTCAGCGACCGCTGGATCACATCCATCACCGAAGATAAAGATGGATATTTATGGATCGCGACGCGGCTGGGTGGCCTGAATCAATATGACCCACGCACAGAAAAGTTTGTTCATTACCTCCATGATGATTCAAATTCGCGCAGCTTAAGCGATAATCACGTCAACGTTCTCTATGTTGATAAGAATAATAATCTTTGGGTGGGCACCATGAATGGGCTGGACCTATTCGATCGCCAAGCCAAGACTTTTAAGCACTATGTGTACAATCCATATCAACAGGAAGGGATCAGTGGAAAGTACATCACCGCGATCTATCAGGATAGCCGCGGCCGTTTTTGGGTGGGCACAGCCGCAGGTGGCTTGAACCTGTTCGATCCATCGAACAATACCTTTACCCCTTATCAAAATAATCCCAATGATCGCAACACGATCAGCAATGATTCGGTCACCACCATTATCGAAGATAACCGATCAACGCTTTGGGTAGGCACGCGCGAAGGGTTGAATAAATTTCAACCCGATTCCGGAAACTTTGAACGATTTATGCATTCGGATACCGACCCACAAACGATTAGCAGCAACTCGGTTTCCAGTTTATATGTAGATAGCACGGGCAACTTGTGGATCGCAACTACCATGGGCCTGGACCGTTTAAGCAGAGTTGGGAAAAGGTTCACTCACTATCAAAACGACCCGACCTTTTCCAAAAGCCTCAGCAACAACTATGTATTATCAATTTACGAGGACCGCGGGGGTGTGTTGTGGTTCGGAACCTGGGGAGGCGGTGTTAATAAGTATGATCGTCAACGCGATAATTTTGCTTATTATCGCAATGACCCCAAAGACAAGAACTCGTTAAGCGAAAACCTGATCCTTTCCATTTATCAGGACACGGAAGGCTATGTATGGATTGGCACAGCCAGTGCAGGTTTGAATCGTTTTACCCGCTCCACCAATCAGGTTATCCGTTATCAGGCGGATCCAAGCCGGACGAACAGTATCAGTTCCAATGAGGTGCTGTCCATTGCGGAAGATCAGGATGGCTTGTTATGGTTTGGCACCGCCAATGGGCTCGACAGCTTCGACCGGAAATCGTTCACGTTTAAACATTACAAGTGGAAGACGGAACAGCCAGGCAGCCTAAGCTCCAATCGTGTTTACAAAGTGTATGTAGATAGTAACAATAATGTATGGGTTGGAACGCCCAGCGGACTGGACCTCTTTAACCGTGAAACAGAAACGTTCACTCACTATCGGCCTGAAACCGGAAACCCAAACAGCTTAAGTGGAACACGTGTGAATTCTATCCTGGAAGACAATCAAGGCAATATCTGGGCTGGCACCTTCGAAAATGGACTCAATAAATTCAATCGTGAAACAGGTCAGTTTACACGTTATCGCTTTGACCCCAAAAACAAGGAGACGATCAGTAACGACTCAATCCTTTCCATTTATCAGGACACCCAAGGAAACATCTGGATTGGAACCGGCGGCGGTGGGTTGAATCTCTATCATCCGGATACAGATACCTTCACCTACTATTTGGAAAAAGACGGACTTCCCAATGGGGTGGTGTATGGCATTCTGGAGGATACAGGTGGTTATCTTTGGATGAGCACGAACTTTGGAATCTCCCGCTTTGATTCAAAGACAGGCACATTCCGAAATTTCGATGCAGGCGATGGGTTGCAAAGTAATGAATTCAATTCGGGCGCTTACGCCCGAGGCCGGAATGGAGAACTTTATTTTGGCGGCATCGAAGGATTGACGGTCTTTTACCCATCGAATATTGAAGAAAGTCCTTATCTTCCCCAGGTTACGCTGACCTCCCTCACGCAGGATGATAATCCCGTCACGACAAATTCGAGTGTAGAGACTACGAAAGATGTCATTTTACAATGGCCGCAGAACTCGCTTGAATTCGAGTTTGCTGCGCTGAGTTATAACCAGCCCGGTAAAAATCAATATGCCTACAAGCTCGAGGGGTTCGACCCAAGCTGGCATTTGATCGGCACAAAACGTGACGGACGTTATACCAACCTGCCGGGCGGAGAATATACGTTGTTACTAAAGGGTTCCAATAGTGATGGCATTTGGAATCAAAATCCTGTTCATATCAACGTCACAGTCATCCCGCCGTTCTGGCAAACGATGTGGTTCCGCCTATTGATGAGTCTGGTCGCTGTCGTGGCTGTGGCCGGTGGAGTCCGATTGCGCACCAAAACAATGCAGGACCGCAACCGTCAATTGGAGCGTGTCGTGCGGGAGCGAACCAGCGCACTGGAAAAACGTAATTTGGAAATCGAGGCACTCTATGAGGCCGATGAAAGAATTCTTCGGAATGTAAGCTTGAACCAGGTATTTCAAACCCTTGTCGATGTAGCGGTAGACATGCTCAATGCAGACCGCAGTGTAGTCTTCGCCTGGGATGACAAACAAACAAAGATCGTGCCGCGGGTCAGTCATGGATTTTCACCTGAAACCCTCAAGGTATTGGAATTTGCAAAAGGCGAGGGCATTGTGGGTGAAGTCATGGCAACGGGCAAGTCTGCCATCGTCAGACATATTGAGCTGGATAGTTTCCGCCCCGACGTGCGTGCTGCACTTCAGGAAGAAGGCATTCGATCTTTTGTGCATTTGCCCATCGTTGTAGATCACAAAGTAGTCGGTGTGTTCAACGTCGGCTTTACAAAACCGAACTTGATGGCGGATGACACGATGCGCTTGTTCTCGGCATTGACGCACCGCGCCTCGATCTCGATCGCCAATATGGAACTCTTTGAGCAGACCAAAGATCTGGCAGTGATGGAGGAACGCAACCGGCTCGCGCGGGACCTGCACGATAGCGCCAAACAAAAGGCATTCGCGGCGCTCGCGCAGCTTGGCACCGCGCGCGGCCTCCTGAATGGGCATAGAAACTCTGTCACGATGCATCTTAATGAAGCAGAGAATCTGGTAACGGACGTGATCCAGGAATTAACATTTCTCGTGCAGGAGATCTATCCCCTGGCGCTTCAGGAAAAGGGACTGGTCACCACCCTGCGTGAATATGTCTTCGAATGGGAAAATCGCAATGACACAAACATTCAATTGATCACGCGCTACGAACGGCATCTGCCCCTCGACGTGGAGCAGGCACTTTATCGTGTCACACAGGAAGCCCTTGCGAATGTGGCGCGGCACAGTCATGCGCGGCGGGTCGATGTATCGCTGGTGTACAATGGTGACTCGGTCCAACTTTCCGTGTCTGACGATGGATGCGGATTTGATGTCAACATAAAACATGGAATGGGCCTGCGCTCGATCCGTGAGCGGATAAGCAGTATTCGCGGCACAGTACAGATTCAGAGCGCGCCCGGGCATGGCACAAGGCTCCTGGTCCAAGTGCCAACAAAAGAAGGAGGCGGTAATGGCAAGTAACAATCATAACCATAATAATAACAACGTCAGCATATTGATTGTGGATGATCACGAGGTGGTGCGGAATGGGATCCGTTCCTATCTGGAAGCGCTGACACAGTTCAACGTGATTGGGGAGGCAGCCTCGGGTGAGGAAGCGCTCAAGCTGGTCTCGGAGCATATTCCCGATATTGTTCTGCTCGATCTCATCATGCCGGGCATGGACGGTGTGGAAACCACGCGGCGCATCAAGCAGATCAGCCCACGCACGCAGGTAGTGGTGCTAACTTCCTATCATGAGGATGTCCATATCTTCCCGGCGTTGAAGGCCGGGGCGATCTCGTATATTTTGAAAGATATGAAAATGGAAAAGCTGGTGGACGCTTTGCATCGCGCTGCGCAAAAGGAAGTGACGTTGCATCCGCTGGTGGCAGCGCGCGTCCTGCAGAACATCCGCAGCGATAACAGCGACGAACAGCCGCTCTTCACCGAGCTAACTGAACGGGAACTGGACGTGCTGCGTCTGATCGCCAACGGCATGACCAACAGCCAGATCGCGGAAAAATTAGTGATCAGTGAATACACCGTGAAGGGTCATGTGAGCAACATCTTAAGCAAACTGCATCTCGCCGACCGAACGCAGGTGGCGGTGTATGCCTGGCAGCGAGGATTGGTCAATCGAGACCAGATGGGCAAGAAGTAAACAAAAAGACACGGAACAATTCCGTGTCTTTTTTGAATTACTGAATGTCATTGCGAGGAGGGCGCTAGCCCGACGAAGCAATCCCCTCATCGAGTCGGAGATTGCTTCGCCCAACGGGCTTGCAATGACGGTTTAAACTCTCCAATACTCTCCCCCACCGCCTTCGCGTTGCATCAACCCAAAGCCGACGAGTTCGCGGCGTAATGTTGCTGTATCCGCGTGATAACGCGCCAGGATTTCATTAACCTGCTTTTCACTATAACGTTTTTCCATATCGAATGCCTGGACTATGTACCGCAAAATCGCTTCCAATTTCTTTCGCTGGGAGGGAAGTGTTTTCAAGCTCCCATCGCGCCGCGCATAATCCTTGATCACCTTGTTGTCGTAGGCATCTGCGTCCACTTCTGAGGCAACGTTCGAAAGTTCCTGCTGCGAAAACATCGTGCGCGTCTTTGCGTTGAGGGCAGCTTGGTCAAGTTGATAGACGTTATAGTAACTTTCCGCGTGCGACTTTATTAAACCGGCTTCCACCAATTTGGCAAGATGATGCGATATGGTAGGCGGTTTCAATTTCAATAACGTGGCGAGTTCCTCCACGCTGTACGGTTTTTCCGCGAGTAATCCAACAATCTTGAGGCGGTTTGCGTCGGCAAGTGCCTTGAAGAAGGTAACGAGTTCTTCGCTCATTTTAGAGCCTCCTTTTTGACACGCCAGTATCGACTTCCATCACCTTCGCGCGCCATGAGACCGTTATCTACAAGATAGCGTCTCAGTGCAGCCGTGTCCAAATGGAAGCGGCGCAGAATTGTGTTGACTTCCCTCTCCGTATAGTTCGTATCGAACCCGAACGCATCTACAATGAAGTTAAGGATGATCAGAAGTCTATTTTTCGCAGACGGGATTTGCTTGAGGGTGCCGTCCGCGTTGAGATAGTTCTTTAACACTTTGCGGGCATCCTCAGGCTGTTCTTGTTTTAGTTCATAGGTGGGACGTTTGCCTTCGAATTGTCCACGCGCCAGAGTCTCGATGGCTTTCTCGTCCAGGTCATAGACACCGTCAGTTTCATGGAGTACACCGACCTGCGCAAGAAATGCTAGGTTATCAACCACATCCCGCACAGGCAGGTGCAACTGTTCGGCAATTTCGGCCTGTGTCGCCCGTCCCCGGACCAACACGCCAATCATGCGCAAGCGGTCTGCCGACGCCATGGCTTTGACAAAAGATAGGATTTCAGGCTGTTCGTTCATTTTCACTCTCTTCTAACTAATTAGATATGTATCTAATTGAATTTTAATGCGATTTTTTCAATTGTCAAGGTTGTTGATAAACAGAATTACTCGTCGGTTAAGAATGAAGTAGACTGATACGGTATAATTCGCACGTAAGAGTTGGTCCGATATCCTTTTGGAGGTGTGTAGTGGATCTCTCGAAGCACGCTTTTTTTGAGGGAAAAATCGTTCCGCTTTCGGAAGCAAAAATTAGTATTGCAACACATGGTTTTTTATATGGCACAGCCGTTTTCGGGGGAATGAGAGCTTATTGGAATGAAGAGAAAAAAAATCTGTTTGTCTTTCGCCCCTATGATCATTTTCGGAGATTACTGCATTCGGCGCGCATGATGGCGATGCAGACCAGTTTCGATGAAGAGAGCTTGATCCAGCTCACGCTCGATGTCCTCCGCACCGACGACTGGCAGCAGGATATTTACCTGCGTCCTACTTTCTACAAAGCCGACATGGGCATTGGCGTGAAACTGCATGACCTGAAAGATGAATTCTGCATGTTCGTGATGGCGTTCGATAAATACGTTAAGAACGATACGAACGCGCATGTGACCGTCTCCTCCTGGCGCCGTGTGGATGATAACGTCATCCCGGCGCGCGGCAAAGTGGCAGGCGCGTACGCCAATTCCGCTCTGATCAAAACGGATGCGAACCGGGCTGGCTTCGACGAAGCCCTGGTACTGGACAACAATGGTCACATCTCTGAAGGTTCAGCCATGAACATCTTTATGCTGCGCGATGGGATTCTGGTCACGCCGCCTGTGACGGATAACATCCTTGAAGGCATCACGCGCAGGTCAGTGATTGAATTGGCTCGCAAGGAACTGGGACTCACCGTCATGGAGCGCTCCATTGACCGCACGGAAGTCTATATATGCGAGGAGATGTTCATGACCGGCACCGCTGCGCAGATCACCGCCGTCACCAAAGTGGATCACCGCCTGGTTGGGAATGGCGTGATGGGTCCGATCACAACCAAGTTACGTGTAATGTATGAAGATATTTTGCGTGGAAAAAACAAAACATACGAACATTGGAATGTAGTTGTTTAAAAACATGGTGGCGACCCAATCGGTCGCCACTTTTTATTCCTTAAGCCATATGCTCAAGCTGCCGTCCCCGGCCGCGAGTTACTGGGTTATCTATTTTTCTTGAATCGCACCATCACCAGATTTTTGCTGCAATCCGTAGATGTCGTTACTTGCACCGGATCCGAAAGCGGGATATTTTGTTGGTCCACCAATTGAACATATAACGTTTTATTGGACTCCACCGGGGCACTGCCAAGCACAAACTCAAAACCAGAGGGGCCATATTCCTTGTTGATACCGCTCACTGTCTGTTGTTCGATCGTACTTCCATTTAATGTGCCACGCAGGACAACCACCGTTCCGATCACCGGGCTATTGTTGGCATCCACTACCGTGCCACCGATCCCGGCCCAATTACAAGCCAGTTCCGGATGAACGACTGTGCTATCCACTTGCGTCACAGAGGGCGCACTGAAGGGCGCCTTTGGTGTAGGGCTCGGCTTTTGCGTTTTGGTCGGTGGTACCAGGGAAAACGGCGTATTTGTAGGTAAAGGCGTGAAGGTTGGACGCGGGGTATCGCTGGGCGTTAATGCAAGCGTGGGACTGGGAGTCCATGTGGGCTGGAGTTGCAGGGGCGTGACTGTAAAGGTAGGAACGTGATTCCCTAGAGGCCCAGCCCCTGGCGGCAGGAAATTATACTGGGACGCAGGATTGAAAAAGATCAAGGCGAAATATCCGGCCAGGCAAACCGTCAGGATCAAGACCACGATCGACAGCACATCCCACAATTGCATGGGCGCTTGCGAACGTCTGGATTGTGTTCCGTCGAAATCGAAATCATCGTTCATCTGTGTCACTCCATTAGGGCTGCTCTGGCTGCACAAAAATAATGTTTGCCTGTTTAAGCTGTTCCTCAATCCAATTCTTCAAGGCCAGCTCCTGCAATGCAAGGTAAGCATCGGGGGAAAGCGGACGCTGCGGGTCGCGTGCGAGAATTCTAATAATATGAAATCCCACGTCCGTTGTAATCACATCACTGTGCTGACCAACTTCCAAACCAAACGCGGCCTCCTCGATCTTGGGTTCAAGCAAATAGCCTCGGGGCACCCATCCAAGATCGCCGCGTGTGAGCAGATCAGCCTGCGAGGCCAGTTCATCAAAATCCGCTCCACCGTTCAATTGGATGAGAAAGCTCTGAGCCTTGTCTTGATTATAGAGCAGAATTTGCTGGACGTGTACCTGCTCCGCAGTACTGGGCACCGCGGCAATGATTTTGTCACGCATCCACGCGGATTCAGCTGCCCGTTTCAACTCGGATCGAAACGCCTCGTCGGTGTACCCATGCGCTGACTCCCACGTGGAGAGTGCATCCGCCCCACCGACCTGGCTTACCAGTGAGTTAAGCCGCGCCTGCAGACCGGCCTCATCCAGCGTAAATCCGTCTGCATGCGCGGCCTGGGCCAGCAACAGTTGCGCGGTCAAATCATCTTTCACCGCATTGGATGCCTCCTCGGCCGAAACAGTCTTTCCAAGAGATCCCTGTGAGGTGAGATAGCGTTGCACTTCCGCGTTGAAGTCTACAACCGGGATGCCCTCTCCATTCACGGTCAATGCCATGGGTACGGGCGTGGCAGTGGGAGGCTCAGGCGTGAACGTCGCGGTGGGTGTGGGAGTCGGTTCCGGCTTAAAAAACGAAGCGCACGCGGAGAGTCCGAGTGCGATCCAAAGCATCAATGATATCCGAATGAATCTGTAGTGGGAAAACATCGACCCGATTATACTGCTTCAAAGGTTGAATAATAAATATGATAACCCTGCCGCGGCACTCGGTAAATAAAAAAAAGTAGGGACACGATGGTTCGTGTCCCTACAAATTCCTGGATCGATTTAGTAATCCATACCACCCATGCCACCCGGAGGCATGGCAGGAGCTTTTTCCTTCTCAGGCATGTCGGTAATGAGGACATCCGTGGTCAGGATCATAGCGGCAATGGAGGCGGCATTTTCGAGGGCACCGCGCACTACTTTGACCGGATCAATCACGCCGGCTGTGAACATATCGACATATTCGTCTGTCAACACGTTATAGCCGATGTTCTTATTCTTCTTGTCGGCAGCGGTGCGTCGGACGGTGTCAATGATCACCGAGCCATCCTGGCCAGCATTTGCGGCGAGTTTGCGGATCGGGGCTTCCAACGCCTTCTTGACGATGTTGATCCCGACGCGAGTTTCTTCGTTACCATCCTCATCAAGGCCCTTCAGCAGTTTATCGAGCTTCACTGAAGCATTGATCAGGGAGATTTCACCACCGGGGACAATACCTTCCTCAACTGCTGCGCGGGCTGCGGAAAGAGCATCTTCGACGCGGTGCTTCTTTTCTTTCATCTCAGTTTCGGTTGCAGCGCCCACACGAATGATGGCAACGCCCCCACTCAGCTTGGCGAGGCGCTCGTTCAATTTCTCTTTGTCGTAATCGCTTGTGCTCTTTTCGATCTCAGCGCGAATTTCCTTGATGCGGCCTTCGATATCACCCTTCTTGCCTTTGCCGCCGACGATAGTGGTATTCTCTTTGTCAGAGACGACCTTCTCAGCGCGGCCGAGGTCTTGAAGTGTGGCGGTCTCAAGCTTGCGGCCCGTCTCTTCCGAGATCACGGTACCACCCGTGAGAACGGCAATATCCTGCAGCATGGCTTTGCGACGGTCACCAAAGCCTGGGGCTTTGACGGCCAGCACGTTCAACATGCCGCGCAATTTGTTCAAGACGAGTGTAGCGAGGGCTTCGCCGTCAATATCTTCGGCGATGATGACAAGCTCGCGCTTGCCAATCTGCACTAGTTTTTCGAGCAGAGGAACGATATCCTGCGCCGCGGAGATCTTCTTCTCGTTGATGAGAACGTATGCGTCGGAGATCACAGCTTCCATGTTTTCCGCGCTGGTGATGAAGTAAGCAGAGAGGTATCCGCGGTCGAACTGCATACCTTCGACAAATTCCTGCTCGAACTGCATCGATTTGGACTCTTCAACGGTGATCACACCGTCCTTGCCAACTTTGTCCATTACATCTGCGATGAGGTTGCCGATTTCAGCATCTGCGGCAGAATTGGTAGCGACATGACCGATATCTCCCTTTGTATCAATCTTGACCGCCATCTTGCGCAGTTCTTCCACGACAGTTTCAGTGGCTTGCATAATGCCGTGCTTGAGCAGCATGGGATTATAACCAGCTTCAAGTGCCTTGAGACCTTCATTCACGATGGCATGCGCAAGTACCGTTGAAGTCGTTGTGCCATCACCGGCAATATCATTGGTTTTGGACGCGGCTTCCTTGAGCAATTGCGCGCCCATATTCTCAAACGGGTCTTCAAGTTCAATTTCCTTCGCAACCGAGACGCCGTCATGTGTAATCGTGGGGGAACCAAACTTGCGGTCCACCGCCACGTTACGGCCCTTGGGGCCAAGAGTTGCGCCAACCGCATTGGCAACGACATTCATGCCGTTCCTAAGCTTGCGGCGCGCGTCTTCTGAAAAGACGAGTTGTTTAGCAGCCATTGTTCATTCCTCCAGAATTAGCCTTCCACCACGGCTAGAATGTCGCTTTCGCGCAGGATGAGCAGTTTCTTGCCATCCGTTTTCACTTCAGTGCCGGAATATTTTGCATACAGCACCTTATCCCCAACCTGTACTTCCATGGGGATGCGTTCACCGTCTTCCTTGCGGTCGCCGGACCCTACCGCCAGGATCTTGCCTTCCTGGGGTTTCTCTTTGGCGGTTTCAGGGAGAATGATACCTCCAGCAGTCATTTCTTCCTGCTCGATCGGTTCTACGATCACGCGTCCGCCAAGGGGCTTTAGCTTCATTTTGCTTGCCATCTTAAGGCCTCCTAATTGGATTTATAGATAATCAAGGAATTAGCACTCGAACTGTCTGAGTGCTAATCCTATGATACCCAAACCAGAAGGCTACGTCAAGAGGAAAGTTGAAATTCTTATAAAGCTCTGATGGAGATCTTACGGAGTTGGTGTGACCGCGATCTCGAGTGGTATCTCCCCTGTTGCAGTTGGGGCCGAGGCATCTGGCAACGAATCTCCTGCGGCCAATGACTGACAGATAAATTCTCCGTCCCCAACGATTTTGAGAATCGTATCTCTGGCATCTGCATAATTATCCGGATTGGCATCCAGTTCTGCGCGCACTTCGCCCATCGTCTTCATCGCTTCATCACAGTGATTGCTAAGCGGACGACTCAATGCTGCCACTACTGATCCATAGGTATAGTAATAGACAATTGTATTGGGAGAAATTTCCAATCCCTTTACATCGACCGGGTTTTCACCCAAGTCAGGAAAGCAGCGTTCGAGGCCGCGCCCAATACAGGAGGCTTCACCTGAGCACCCGTAAATTGCACACTTCAATGTGTCAATGGCGCCCTCATAATTGCGCGACCGAAAGTAAATAATTCCCAATTGTCCATAAATATCTGCATTATTCGGCTCATACTCCAGTGCCTTTTGCACATTCTTCGCGGCAATGAAGAACTCGCCCAGTTGTGAATAGGTTCGTGAAATGGAAAGATATGGCCCTGGATCATTCACACCGATCTGTTCATTGATCTTCGCAGCTTTGGCAAAATATTCCAAAGACTGTTCATAGACCGGACGCTGCAACTCTTCATTCGGGATTTCAGAAGCGAGACGACGATAATTCGCGCCGATGCGCAAATAAAGAAACGTGAAGTTCGGCTCGATAGCAATTGCCTTCTCATATTCCGCGATCGCCAGATTATATTGACCCAGTGTCTCAAGCACCAACGCATTGACTCGATACACATCCATCCATTGCCCAGCATCCGGACGCTGAAGCGCCTGATTAATGACCGCCTGCGCCCGGTCCCATTGTTGCTGATCCCTCAAGATCTCGGCATAGTAAGCCAGGGCGAGCGTATTTGTATTGTCTAATTGCTGGGCAGTCTGAGCCTCTTGATCGGCTTGAAGCAGGAAGTCTTGCACTTCCTCATTCGTATGAAAATTTGAGTCCGCATTCCAGTCTAGCGTAAATGCACGAATGGCATGAGCAGTACTGTTCTCAGGCGCCAGCTCAACCGCCTTCGTAGCCGATTCAAGTGCCTGACCTAACCGGGCTTTCTTCTCATCATTGGTAATGAGGAATGCCGAGGAATAGGTTTGGATGCGCGCCAGTTCTGCCCAGGTGTCAGCATCGTTTGGACTCACTTTCAATGCTTCCTGATAGGCAAGAATCGCGGCATTCAGATTGCCGGCTGTAAAATCTGCTTTCCCTTCCAGCAAATAAGATTCCGGCGCACGCGTGGGTGTAGTGGTTGGTTCGAACAAAGGCTTGATATCACCTTTGTTTAATTGCTGCAGCATCCACACACCGCCCAGGATCATGACCACCCATAGGAACATGCGATAAATGTTGGATTGTGGTCTGCGATTAAAAAGGGGCCGACGAGGATTTACATTCATGGTGTTGCCGTAGTGATTGGAACATCAGTTTCCACAGGAATTTCAGTTTCAACCACGTTAGTTTCTTCCGCAGCAGGAGTAGGTGTATCCACCGCCGGGTTATCGAGATTTTCCTGGCAAATTTGATTGATTGCAGTAGCAGCCTGCTGAACACTATCATCTGAAGAGAACATGGTTTGCAGCTTTTGGGCAATGGGTAATGCCTGTCCACATTGATTTGTACGAGCCAGCGCCAGCCCATAGGTGTAATAGTATTCTGCAGTCCGAAGATCATTGGTTAATAAAAGACCAGTGATTGGCAAACCATTTTCCGTTTTCCCACCATTCACTGCCAGGCCCAGCTCATTCACAGCTTCTTGATATTGAAAATTTCGAAAGAACATCACGCCATAGTTTGCATGCAAGCCCGCATCGGTAGGCTTGTCTTCGACGGCAGCTTTGGCATACTGTAAAGCCTTTGCATATTCACCTTCGGTCGCATACGTGCGCGAAATAAAAAATTCGGGTTCTGGGTCTGCCGGATTCAAGGTATTCGCTTTTGTAAATTCATCAATCGCCTGATCATACACTGCAATCTGACGCAAATTCCGGCCCAGTTCGATATGCAAAATTGGAATATTCGGATTGACATCGAGCGCCGACCGGAAAAAATCGATTGCTTCTGGATAATTAGCGGTCGCCTCGAGCAGATAGCCGCGCGCCCGGCGAGTCTCCAGTGCATTGGGGTCTAATGCCAGGGCACTTTTTGATACATCGATCGCCTTTTCAATATAATCGAAGTTATTAGAGTCAATGAGGATCTCAACCCGATAAGCATGAGCAATGGCATTTTGCGGATCAAGCTCAATCGCCTTATCAATCTCTTCTATTGCATCGCTGTTTTTTCCTTGAAAATCCAATGCCCAGGCCCGCACGGCGTGAGCCATGGAACTCTCGTTATTCAATAATATGGCGTTCTCGGCATTTGCCTGGGCATCTGCATATTGCCCCGCCCACACCTGTATGCGTGCAATGGCAATATACAGAGCAGGATTCTGAGGGGAAGCGTCGATCGCCGATTGATAGGCATCAATGGCTTGAACCAACTTACCATCCTTAAACAGGCTTTCGGCTTCCGTGACAAACGATTCGGGAGAACGCGTGACCGTCGGGGTTGCCTCGAACGGGTTCGGTTGAGAGGGCAAATACACTTGATTAAAGTAATAGCCAAAGAGCACAACCAGGCCGAAGAGCACCCAACCGAACAAATTCGGGCGTTTTCGGCGTTTCGTCATACTCCAGCGGCTGCTGCGGGGTAAATACATACTTTCATATTATCATCGCCAATAAAGGGGCGCAAGCTACTTCTTATTTACCTCTTATCTTATGCTATAGAGTTCCTCTTGAATGTTTGAAATGCCTTACTTCACTTCATTTAGATTTCAGCCGACAAAGCCACGTAAAACGTTTCCTTACACATGTTCCACATGTGTGAAACAAGCGGTAAAATCCCTCCATGAAATTTGAGGTATTTACCCTCCTGCCTGAAGTTTTTCCTCCCTACCTTGAATCCAGCATTCTTCAGCGTGCCCGTCAGCGGGGATTGATCGATGTGCAGGTTCACAATATTCGTGACTACACCCACGACCGGCATCACACCACCGATGATACGCCCTATGGAGGCGGAGGTGGGATGGTGATGAAACCGGAGCCGGTCTTTGAAGCCGTGGAATCAGTTCTGGGATTTGATTCGAATCAGACTCAGCCGCCTCCGGTTCCCATTATCTTATTAACTCCTCAGGGACGCGTCTTCACTCAACGCGTGACGGAAGAGTTATCCGCCCATGAACGGATCGCGTTGTTGTGCGGCCGCTACGAAGGCGTGGATGAACGCATCCGTGAGTATCTGGTCACGGATGAAATCTCGATCGGGGATTACGTGCTGACTGGCGGCGAACTTCCGGCGCTCATGATCATCGACGCGGTTTCGCGCCTTATCCCTGGCGTACTGGGTGATCCCACTGGCGCGGAAGATGATTCACATTCCATGGGCTTATTGGAATATCCACATTACACGCGTCCCCCGGAGTTTCGCGGCTGGCAGGTCCCGGAGATATTGCTTTCAGGCGATCACGGCCGGATCGAAAAATGGCGCAGAGAACAAGCCATCACCCGGACCCTCACGCGCAGACCCGATATTCTCGAAAAGGCAGATTTAAGTAAAGAAGACAAAAAGATCGTCGAACGTTTAAGGTCGAAAGTTCGTGATAAGTCTGATAACCTTTGACTTTTGACCTTCAACCTTTGACGGTCTGCATAGAGGCAACATGAAATTCAACTATGGCAAAATCTTTCTGCTTGGTTTTGGTTTCTTTGGTGTGAGCGTGATCTGGGGTGTGTACAATGCCTTTGTCCCCATATTTTTAGCAAATAAATTTCATCTTGCTCCGGCCTTTATCGGCTTCTTCATGACGCTCGATAACATCGCCGCGTTGTTTATCCAGCCGCCTGTCGGGGCATGGTCAGATCGGTTGCGCACGCCGATTGGACGGCGGCTTCCATTCATCCTTGTGGGCGCGCCGATCACGGCCCTCGCCTTTGGATTCATTCCACTGGCATCCGTGCTACCTTTATTTGTCGCATGCACAAGCACATTGTTATTAAGTGCAGCTTTATGGCGCACGCCTGTCGTGGCTCTGATGCCGGATATCACGCCCTCTGAAAAACGGTCACAGGCGAATGGCATTATCAATTTCATGGGCGGGATTGGGACGATTATTGCCTTGCAAACAGGTGGAATGCTTTACAAGCTTAGTCCGGCGTTTCCATTTTGGCTGGGGTCAGCGCTTGTAGTTGTTGCGGCGTTAATTGTCTTCCTGTTCATTAAAGAACCAAAGGATTATTTGGAAAGCGATCAACCCCAACCCAGCATGATCGAAAGCCTGCAGGAAGTGTTGAACGATGAAGAGAAGAGCGGTACACGGATTTTGTTTGCCATCTTTTTCTGGTTCATTGGCTATTCGGCCGTGGAAACCTTCTTCACGCTCTATGCCCAGGAACATCTTGGTATCGATGCGGGAGATGGCGCGACCTTACTTTCGATCTTTCCACTGTTCTTCGTTTTATTTGCGATTCCCGCGGGTGTGATTGCGGCGCGTATGGGTCGGCGTGTGGCAATCTTGTTTGGTCTGTCTTTGGTTTCAGTAATATTGGCTTTGTTTTACGTTCTTCCTGCCAGCATCCTGCTCACCCCAATCTCGCCTTTGCCACTGGTCGGTATTCCATTGACGGATGATGGTCCGCGCATGTTGACAATCGCAGGCTTGCTATTGAGCTTTGGTGGAATTGGCTGGGCATTCGTTAATATAAATTCCCTGCCGATGGTGGTCGAGTTGACGAATGCAGCCCGGCTAGGAACCTTCACCGGGTTATATTATTTGTTCTCAACTTTATCGGCCATCGTCGGACCAAACGTCAATGGCTGGGCAATTCAGTTGACAGGTAATAATTACAACGTGATCATGTTGATCGCTCCATTCTTTCTGTTGACTGCCTTTGTACTCATGCTCGGCGTACGACGCGGGGAAGCAACCACCCGTTAATGAATCAATGATCGGCTGAGCGCGACTCCTTACATTTATCCTGGCTTGTCGAATGATTGAAGTAATTGTATACTTACAGTGAAAAGGGTTTGTAATAACCCTAATGCTCAAATTTCAATGAAGAGGAGAAGAAATATGAAGAAGCTGTACGTTTTGCTTGCGGCACTTTTGGTCGCCGCTATGCTCCTGCCTGCTTGTGCCCCGGCAGCAGCAGACTGTACCAGCGATCAAGTATTCTGTGTGGGTTTGGTAACGGACGTTGGCAAGATCAATGACAAGTCCTTCAACCAATCCGCATGGGAAGGCGTTCAACAGGCTGAGAAGGAACTGGGCGCCAAGATTCAATACATCGAGACCACAGACGCCAAGGACTACGCCAAGAATATCGCCACCTTCGGAGATGAAGGCTACGATGTTATCGTCACTGTTGGCTTCAACCTCGGTGAGGCGACAGATGCAGCGGCTGCAACATACCCGAAGGTCAAGTTTATCGGTGTGGATCAGTTCCAGGCTGCGGATGTTCCCGGTGTAGCGGGTTTGGGCTTTCCTGAAGATCAGGCCGGCTTCCTCGTCGGTGCGCTTGCTGCAATGATGAGCAAGAGCAACAAGATCGGCGCCGTTTGCGGTACCGATGCGGTTCCGCCCGTTTGGCGCTATGGTGAAGGCTACAAGGCTGGCGCCGCGTATGCAGATGCGCAAAAAGGCACCACTACTGAGGTCTTCGTTGTCTATCACAGCGATGTGGGCTTCGACAAGACCTTCACCGATCCTGAATGGGGCGCGGCGACTGCCAAGTCCATGATGGATCAGGGTGCAGATGCGATCTTCGGTTGTGGTGGCATTACCGGTAACGGTGCGATCACTGCTGCGGCCCAGGCTGGCTCGTACGCCATCGGCGTTGACACTGACCAGTACCTGACTCTGCCCGAAGCAGCTCCTCGCATGCTCTCCAGCGCACTCAAACTGGAAACCCCGGGTGTCTTCGAATTGATCAAGTTGGCGAAGGACGGCAAATTCCCGACGGGTAACTACCTCGGCAAAGCTGGCTACGCCCCATTCCACGATCTGGATAGTGAAGTTCCTGCGGATGTGAAGTCTGCTATGGAAGCGATCAATGCCGGTCTGCTTGATGGCACGATCAAGACCGATGTTGCCCCAGCTAAACCTGGTTAAACCAGCGTCCAAAGCTTTATTCGTTCTAGCAAAAAAGGAAAGAGGCAGTGCCTCTTTCCTTTTGCATTCTCGATGCATGCGTGAAATTCTTTGAAACAGTAATAATTCAAGTGATATAATTTGACGGATAAATTCACAGTCCGCCTGGAGACTCCATGCAGTCAGAGACACAATCAAGCTCAACGACAAAAGGTTTTTTGCGGTCAGCTCTGGATGCCATGCTCATTCCCTCCCTTGCGATTTTTACAGCAGTCGTGTTGGGAGGGATTATTATTGCCTCCGTAAAAGGCAATCCCTTTTTAGCATACTACGGGTTGATTCAGGGTTCCTTTGGTTCAGCAAAAGCCTTGAGCGAAACAGCAGTTTGGGCAACACCTTATATCTTTGCTGGGCTGGCCGTTGCACTGGCATTCAAAGGTGGCTTGTTCAATATCGGTGCAGAGGGACAACTGGCAGTCGGAGCAGTGTTCGCGGCATTGATTGGCTATGGCTTGCCACAATGGCTTGGCAGAGACATTCCTACGATTATTCATTTACCGTTGGCAATCCTGGTCGGTATGTTAATGGGTGCGTTATGGGCGGCCATTGTTGGTTTTCTCAAGGCTTATACCGGGGGACACGAGGTGATCAACACCATCATGATGAACTATATTGCCTTGAACACCATCTCGTTTTTATTGAATGGTCCAATGAAGGACCCGAATCCAAATAATGTAACGGCGCGTACGCCGTTGATTGCAGAGAGCGCGCGCATCCCTGTCATCTTCAATGGCCTTCGTATCCACTGGGGATTTGTGCTTGCTTTACTCGTTGCTTTCCTTGTCTGGTGGTTGTTGAACAAAACAACGCTCGGATTTGAGATCCGCACGGTTGGCGCGAACCCGGATGCTGCAAAATATGCAGGCATCAATGTCAAGCGGATCATTATTTTGACCATGGCCCTTTCCGGCATGCTGGCTGGGTTGGCCGGGACCATTGAAGTCACAGGATTGAACTATCGTCACGAGCTTGGTTTTTCGATCGGCTATGGTTTCGATGCGATTGCGATTGCCCTGCTCGGCCGGTCACATCCATTGGGGGTGGTGCTCGCCTCCATCCTTTTTGCAGCCATGCGAAACGGCGCGACCCGTATGCAATTCCTGACCCAAATGCCTGTGGATCTGATCTCCATGCTTCAGGCACTCATCCTGTTGTTCGTAGCGGCCGATGCGATCATAAGATATATCTATCGAATCAAAGCACAAGGCGAACGCGTTGTCTTGACGCGTGGCTGGGGCGGCTAGGAGACCTATGGACTGGAAACGTTTCAGCTTTATCTTTCTGATCATCGTCGTTCTATTTGGGGTTGTCGTTCTGGTCGGCCACACAAAATCCTCCCCCATTATCATCATTACCAGCATGTTAGCAACGACAATCGCCGTTGCAACCCCTCTTACGCTTGGCGCATTATCGGGCGTCTTTTGCGAACGATCTGGTGTTGTAAATATCGGCATTGAAGGAATGATGCTTTCAGCCGCCTTTTTTGGGTGGCTTGCCGCTATTTATATGTTCCATGTTTTTGGGTTTAGCAAATGGCCGAGCATTATTATTGGGCTGATTGCAGCCATCATCACCGGTGGCCTCATGGGGTTGCTGCTGGCCGTTTTATCCATCACCTACAAAGTGGACCAGATCATCGGCGGGACAGTGATCAATATCCTGGCTGTCGGGCTGACCGGGTTTTTAAATCGTCAAATGTTCTTCGGTTCGGGCAGTGTGTTTGGCGGACAGATCCCTAATTCACCTGGCAACCTGCTCAACATCCATGTGCCATTTACAGAGATATTCTCACCTCTTTGTGGCGCATCCACTGGATGTACTGAAGTCATCCGTGCCTTGAATACTGTGCTCGACCAAAGGCCGATTGCCATCAGTGCCATTCTGCTGGTTTTCATCTCACATTATGTATTGTTCTATACGCGCTGGGGGTTGCGAACACGCGCAGTCGGTGAACATCCGAAAGCCGCAGATACAGTTGGTATCAATGTCATTTGGATGCGCTATGCAAACGTCTTCATCGGTGGAATGCTGGCCGGATTGGCAGGTGCCTATTTCACGATTGAGTCAGTTCCCTCCTTCGAACCTCTGCTGACGAACGGACGCGGTTTTATTTCCCTGGCTGCCATGATCTTCGGCAACTGGACTCCCATCGGGGCTTGGGCCGCGGCACTTGTCTTTGGCGCATCACAAGCCTTGCAGATCAAAATGCAGTTATTCCGGGATGTCATTCCTCCTCAGTGGGCATTCCTGCAACAATCCTATGTGGTCGGACTGATCCCCTACATCCTCACCATGGTCATTCTGACCGGTATTATCGGCCGTACCACTCCACCCGCCGCCGATGGCGTACCTTACGAGAAATAGGCGACTATGGCAAACAATAATGCACTTGCCCCTGTTGAAAATGTGGTACTGGAAGCCAAAGGCATTACCAAGAAATTTCCTGGCGTTCTCGCGAACGACAATATCAACTTTGATCTCCGCAAAGGCGAAATCCATGCATTGCTTGGGGAAAACGGCGCAGGCAAGTCCACGCTGATGAATATCCTCTACGGACTTTACCATCCCGATGCAGGGGAAGTCATCGTTGAGGGCAATCAGATGCAGCTCAACTCCTCGCGCGACGCGATCCATCATGGCATCGGCATGGTGCACCAGCACTTCATGCTAATCCCCGTTTTTACAGTAACAGAAAACATCATGCTGGGTGCAGAAACTGATCATCGCGCCGCGCCGAACGAAATGCCTCTTGTGAAACTGGATCGGAAGGAAGTCGCGCAGAAGGTAACTGACCTCTCCCATCAATACGGATTGGAAGTTGATCCCAATGCAACTGTTGGGGACCTCCCAGTCGGCCTTCAACAGCGAGTCGAGATCGTCAAAGCTTTGTATCGCAAAGCCAAGATCCTCATCCTCGATGAACCCACCGCCGTGCTCACTCCGCAGGAAGCAGAAGACCTCTTCCATATCATGCGCGAGTTAACTGATAAAGGTGTCTCGATCATCTTTATTACTCATAAGTTGAAAGAGGTGCTTGCGGTTGCAGATCGTATCACGGTCATGCGTTCGGGTCGTGTGGTAGGGACCGCGAATCCGAAGGAAACCAATGAAGCAAAACTCGCTTCGATGATGGTGGGACGCGAGGTGATCCTGACTGTGCAAAAGAAGCCTGCCAAACCGGCTGAAGAAGTTTTGAAAGTGGAAGATTTGCATGTAAAGGATGTCCGTGGGCTGGAAGCCGTCAGCGGCGTCACCTTCAATGTGCGGGCCGGTGAAGTGTTGGGGATTGCAGGTGTGCAGGGCAACGGGCAAACCGAACTCGCTGAGGCGCTGACCGGTTTACGTTCGAGTGAAAGTGGAAGATTTATGCTGGCTGGCAAGGACCTGACGGGCAAGCCGCCTCGCCCGATCACGGAAGCGGGCCTGGCAAATATTCCTGAAGATCGCCAACGACATGGCCTGGTGCTTTCCTATACTGTAGCAGACAATATGGTCCTCTGCGATTACTACCAGGACCGTTTTTCCAAAGGAGTAGTGATCCAACAGAACCAGGTGGATGCCAACGCCAGAAAACTGATCAAAGAATATGACGTACGGACTCCTTCCCCTTATGTATCCGCAGGAAAACTCTCCGGTGGGAATCAACAAAAGGTGATCGTCGCGCGCGAATTGAGTCGTCCTGTTAAACTGGTGATTGCCTCGCAGCCAACCCGCGGCCTGGATGTGGGTTCGATTGAGTACATCCACAAGGAAATTGTGGTCATGCGTGATCGGGGTGTAGCTGTTTTATTGATTTCTGCCGAGCTGGATGAGATCCTTTCACTCTCAGACCGCATCGCAGTCATGTATCGCGGTCAGATCGTGGCAACGGTAAATCGTGAGGAGGCGACGCGCGAACAATTAGGCTTGTGGATGGCCGGGGTCCATGAAACAGCCTGAGGCTTGGAAGGAACCATCGTTCATCATTCTGCCCTCTCCCATGGAGAGGGTTTTGTTTTACACAAAGCTGCCTGCGCGTCTAAATTTAAGTTTCAAATTTATTCCTTGGCTTATTCGAAAAGAGGATGACAGTAGGAACAAACAGGAATATGAGTCCGTCTGATTTTGTGTACCCCGCACGTCACATAAAGCACTTAAAGAAACGTGCGGGGTGTAAAATTGCTTCGCTCAAAGAGGAGAATCACATGTTCAAAGTCGCTCGCAAACTTTCCTTCCTGGCTCTTATCATTTTGATCATTGCTGCATGCAATCTGCCGTCGAACGCAACTCCAACGGAAGACCCGAACGCCGTCTTTACCGCCGCCGCGCTGACCGTGCAAGCACAGTTGACTCAAGCCGCGCCGTTCCGCACGCCGACCTTGCCTGCACCTGCTGCCACGAACACCTCTGTATCGTTTTCCACTCTGCCAGCCTCTACACTCCCCCCGGCGGCCTCTCCAACTGCAGTCTGTGATCAGGCCGCATTCGTAAAAGACGTGAATATTCCGGATGGCTCACAAATTGCGCCTGGCGGAGCGTTCACAAAAACATGGCGCTTGAGAAATGCTGGAGTCTGTACGTGGTCAGGATATACACTGGTCTTCGATAGCGGCGATGTCATGGGCAGCACCTCGCCCCAGACAATAGGCACCGTGTCTCCCGGCCAGGAAGTGGATCTATCGGTCAACTTTACTGCTCCTGCAACGGCAGGCTCTTATCGGAGTTATTGGCGAATTCGGAATTCATCCGGCGTATTGATCCCGGTCCTGGGTGGCACACAAGGCAAAACTTTCTTTGTGGATATCAAAGTTACGGTCGTTAGTTCGGGCTTTGATTTGCACAGCCGCGCTCCAGATGCCAATTGGGTGGGCAGCGCCGGCACCATTACGTTTGGCGGGCCGGATACAGACCCAAATGGTTTTGCGATGTACCGCAACAATCAAAAACTGGAGGATGGTTCCTCCCCTGCAAAAGTTCTTGAAATCCATCCACAAATGGTCAATGACGGTGTGATGACCGGGCTCTACCCTGCCTATACGGTAGCCACCGGCGAACACTTCAAGGCAAAGATTGGCTTCCTGGCAAAAAGCGATGGGACTTGCGGAACAGGGAATGTCAAGTTCCAATTGAACTATAAAGAGTCGGGTGTGCTCAAACCTCTGGGGGAATGGACCGACACCTGTGATGGTGTTCTAAAGGACGTGGATATTGATTTAAGCAGCATTGCAGGAAAATCAGTTCAATTTGCTCTGGCCGTTCTGGCAAACGGACCCGCCACTGAAGATTGGGCCGTTTGGGTCAGCCCAAGGGTGGCAATCCCCTGATAAAATGGCGAGCGCCCGACTGCAGTCGGGCGCTTTTCATAAAACGGTATAATAATTCGGTTGATTCGCTCAACCAAACCCCACCGAAAGGAAGTGTAATGTCTGACCTTCGTATATATAAAACTTTCGCCCTGTTAATTAATTTAGCGCTGCTTACTTCTGCCTGTGGTGCCTCGCAGCAATCTGCGATTGCCACCTCCGTTGCACAGACGGTCCAGGCAGGTGAATCGCTTACAGAAATTTCACAAACAGTATCAAGTGCTACGGAGACATCGCCAGCACCAAGCCTTGAAACCACACTGACTCCTGCGGTCACACCCACTGCCGCTGCGACTCTCGTTTCCGCACCGTCCGATCCGAATTGTGTGAAAGCAACGTTGGTCAGCGAAAATCCACCTGACGGTGTGCTTTTTAAGCCGGGGGAATATTTTTGGAAGACCTGGACTNTGCAGAACANAGGCACATGTACCTGGACATCGGCGTACAAATTAGTCTATTGGANTGGNGATTTATTGGGTGGACTGACCTCCTACCCACTTCCCGTGGAAGTGGCGCCAAACGAACAAAAGGATATTACCATTTATCTGCAAGCCCCGGCAACAGACGGAACGTTCACTGGTTATTGGCGCATCCAAACTCCCTGGGAATCAAATTTTGGCGTGGGACCCACCGATCAACCCTTTTACGTGAAAGTGGTCGTCTCCAGCGCGACCAAGGTCAAATATGGTGTTGCCAGTGTCACCTACGAACTCGTTCGAAATCCTCCCACAGGCTGTCCAACCAATGTTCGATATGAGGTATTTGCGACCATAGCCGCAAATGGTCCGATGCAGTTACATTATTTCTGGAACCAAAGCGATGGGAATGAAAGCGGTACCAAGCGGAATGATTTTACGGAGGCAGGCTCCATTACCGTCTCACGCGAATGGATGATCGGCAAAGGAGATAGTCCGAACCCCCGCTGGATCCAAATCATTGTCACGTCACCCTCTTACCAGGAATTTGAGAAGGTAGAAATTCTGAACAATTGCCCATAAGCTATGCCAATTGAAGTGCCGAAGTAGCGCCTGGACGCTACTTCGGCACTTTTTATTTTGGAACCCATGAAGAACTTCAAGCGTCTAATTGAGTGGCTTATTTATTAATTGGAGGCCTTCATGCATAGCACACGCTTTAAGAAAGTTCTTATTCCTATCCTCGCCCTGGCAACAATCCTGGCGTGCAGTCCCTTTGCAGCTTCGACGCCGCAACCCGCTGCGACGCTTAATGCTCTGTATACTGCCGCGGCGCAAACCCTGGAGGGGATGTCCACTCAGGCAGCGATTGCCACCCAACTCTCAGCGACTCCCACCCTTTCTCTTTCCAACGCAACTTCAAGTCCAATTGTGGTCAATACATTCACATCTGTCCCTCCACTTTCACCCGTGCCGGTCAGCCGATGTGATTCAGCTGCTTTCGTTGGGGATGTCACGTATCCCGATGGCTCAACTGTTCCTCTCAGCGGCGCGTTCACAAAAATCTGGAGACTTCAAAATACCGGCACCTGCACATGGACAACTTCCTATGCTCTCGTTTACGTGACCGGAGAAAGGTTTAGTGCACCGGCCGCGGTCGCCATGCCGACCAGCGTCGGCCCCGGTCAGACCGTGGACCTGGCGGTCAATCTGACCGCGCCGAATCAGAATGGTTCCTATCGCGGCTTCTGGAAACTCCGCAATTCATCCAATGTCCTCTTTGGGATTGGCCCCTCTGCTGATTCAAACTTCTATGTGGATATAAAAGTGACCGGCTACACAGTCACAGGATATGATTTCCTTGCCAACTATTGTGAAGCGAACTGGCAAAACGCTTCGCGCGACCTTCCCTGCCCGGGTTCCGAGGGAGATGATAATGGCTTCGTGATGGTGCTTAGCTCGCCCAAAATGGAGGACGGCAAAACGCAGGGAAATGGCCTGTTAACCTACCCCGAAAAAGCCAACGATGGTCTGATCAGCGGAAAATATCCAGCCATTAAAATTGAATCTGGCGACCGTTTCCAGACGGTGATTGGATGTCTCAATGAAGCCAATGATTGTGACATGATTTATCGTCTCCAATATCAGATTGGAAATGGTTCTGTCCGAACGCTTGGCCAGTGGCGTGAAGTGTATGAAGGCCAATCTTATCCGATTAGTATCGACCTGAGCACGTTGAGCGGAGAAAAGGTCAAGTTCATCCTGTCAGTTCTGGCGAATGGCTCTTCCCATGAGGACTTTGCACTCTGGATCAACCCGCGTATCTCGCGGCAAAGTTCCCAGCCACCCACCGCAACATTCACCGCTCCTGCACCCACGACAACGGCTACTGTTACACCCACCTTTACCGTAACCTCTACGACCACAGCCACTTTTACGCCTACAAACACACCTACCGCGACCCTGACACCCACACCCTAAAGCGGAATCTCGCTTACTAACTGCCTGCATGACGCAAGAAGTACGCTTGCATACTGCCTTGCAGTATAATAAAACTGGAAGTATGGCTCAGTACATGCCATGCTTTCAGCCTATCATTTTGACCGTAATTCCATGGAGGTAAAAATATGCTTGTTCGAAAATTCCCGCGGCGCACTCTAATGCTTTTGCTAACTGCCGCACTCACGCTTGCAGCATGTAACGTGGGCGCTACACCTGCTCCTGCGGTGGACATCAACGCAATCAACACTGCTGCAGTCGCCACGGCCATGGGACAAATATCTGCACAACTTACTCAAACTGCTCTCGCCGCGCCCTCGCCCACTGCGGCGCCAACCGATACAACAATTCCTCTGGCTACATTTGCACTGCCTACTTCTGCGGCCGGCTCACCGCCTCCAGGCGGCGGACTCCCAACAGTCTCTTTTAATTCCACTGCGAATGCGAATACTACTCCTCTGGCGGGGTTCACACCCATTGGATCGCCTGTTGCTCCTGTCGCGACTCAATCGCTGGGAGATGCCTGCAACAACAACGTTTTCGTTGCAGATGTGACCATCCCGGATGGTACGATATTTCAGGATAGCAATCCAAAAGGCGGGAGACCGGGCAGTGATTTCCAAAAGATTTGGCGCGTCCAAAATACTGGCAACTGTAAATGGGATGAGGGGTATCAGCTCGCGTTCATCGGGGGCGATGATGAATTGAATCCGCATTCCGTGAAGTTCCAGGATGCTAACGATTTTGTTGATCCAGGTGCAACTGCCGATCTGGGCCTTACCCTGACGGCACCCAAGTTTCCCGGCAAGTACACCGCAACCTGGAAAATGCAAGCCGACAATGGCGCTTTCTTTGGTTCGCCATTGACTGTACTGATCGAAGTGAAAGAGTAATTAGAGATTGGCGTCAGGATATAAAGAGGTTCCATGAAACCAAAACTAATTGTTACGGCGATTCTATTCATGATGTTGGTTGCTGCATGCGGATCTGCAAACACACCAGAACAGGAACCTACTCCCGATGTGGCTGCCATACGCACATCCGCGGCCGGGACTGTCATTTCGCAGTTCACCCTGACGGCCGCAGTTTTTACTGTCGCGCCCCCCCAGCCTACTGAAACACCTGCTCCCGAAGTAACCGATACAGGCACGGCTACTGTGGCGGCGGTTGCACAAGTGACCAATGCACTGGGAACCACTGTGGCGCTGTGCGATAGCCTGTCATTTGTCGCAGATGTCAACGTACCGGATGACACCAGTATGTCGCCTGGTCAGGATTTTGTCAAAACTTGGAAGATCAAAAATAGCGGCTCATGTCCATGGGGCGCCGGATACAAGCTCGTCTATGCCGGTTATGCCGATAATATGTCCGGTCAGTTCCAGCCTCTCACGGGAGTCATTCAACCGGGCCAGGAAGTGGAAGTCTCCGTTCAGTTCAAGGCGCCCGATGCCGCAGATCAATATTTAAGCGCCTGGCAAATGTCCAATCCTTCGGGCGTTACGTTCCCCGAGATCATCTTTGTAAAAATCATTGTCCAATAAGTTTGTGTCAAACGACTTACAGGAAGCGATTAAAGAAAAAAGCACGCCATCTGGGATTCATCTCCGTAAACCTGATTTGACCGCGTCAGTCGATTTGACGGTAACCCTATGATATAAGCAGGGCAAGCCTGATCGCTTGCCCTGCTTTCGTTCCTAATATTTACTAAGTAATGTAAACTCTATAGAACTGACGGCGCGTTTAGTCTTAGGTCAGGGAATATCCTTGGCTACGATGGATTTCCAACCAGCAAATCTTTAAAGATTGCAATGTTGAAAATAGAGTTGGATGGAAAATTGATTCCATCCAACTCTATTCTTATCTCCTATTTCAAAATTGTCTTATGGCAAATTGAACGTCTTGACAAGGAAGACGGCCATCTGGGCCCGCGTGACCGGCGACTCGGGACAGTAGGTGTTGCTCCCACAGCCGGACGTGATGCCTTCGGCCACTAACTGCTTGATCCAGGCGGCGGCCCAGTAAGAGATGAGCACATCGCCAAAGCCGGTACTGGCTCCTACCGCCGGCGGAGCATAGGATGCACCATGCTTGGAACGGAGCAGGAACACGGCCATCTGGGCCCGGGTGACTGAAGACTCGGGGCAATATACCCCTGTCCCACAACCACCAGTGATGCCATCGGCGGCCAGTTGTTTGATCCAGGCGGCAGCCCAGTAAGTGGTGGAGACATCGGTGAAGCCAGTGCTGCCACCCACAGCCGGTGGATTGTAGGATGAGCCATGAATGCCGCGCTCGAGGAAGATCGCCATTTGCGCACGGGTCACAACTGTTTCTGGACAGTACCGGAGGGGAGAGCTGGCACAGCCACCTGTGATCCCTGCATTGTATAATCGCTCGACGAAGTCCCATGCCCAGTAATTGAGAGGAACATCCCAAAAGGTGCCATTGTACTCATAGGCTCCGACATCACAGAAGAATCCCTGCGGACGAATCATCCCGCGCTGATCCACTCCGTTGACAGGTGAAACTCTGCAGGTATCAGCATCGCCCATATCGATGGCAGGGGAACCTGCCAGCAATTTCATCGTCTGGGTGGGACCGCCGTTATCCGCAAGCGGACCCAGCATTGGATCCGTGTTACTCATCGAGAGATTAATGAAACCAAAGCCACAGGTCGTCCCACTATCCAGGTTGTTGCCCCCGTTGAAGATTGGCCCACCGCAATTTTCTCCACTATTGTTGGCCACAATCGTGTTTCTCAAAACTACTAGTACTGTTCCGCCTTCATTTGCATTGTTAATCCCACCGCCTCCAAAGGCTGCCGTATTCCCTAAGAAGGTACTGTTTATCACAAAAAAGGTGTTTTCAGCAGATATGCCACCCCCCCAATTGGATGCTGTGTTCCCAGAGAAGGTGCTGTTTGCTACATTTGCTGTGCCATCACTGAATATACCGCCCCCAAGGGAGGCGGTATTCCCTAAGAAGGTACTGTTTATCACGGTTAGGGTAAAGGTACCGCCTTTGAAATTGCGAATACCACCACCCTCGAATAATCCTGTATTCCCTGAGATGGTGCTATTTATCACGGTCAAGGTGCCTTCGTTATCTATGCCACCACCGTATTCCCCTAGATTCTCTGAGATGACACTCTTTGTCACTGTCAGAGTGCCGCTGTTGAAGATCCCGCCACCGCCGTTTGGGAATGCCCCACCTAAAATGTTACATGATCCATTGCAGCGCCCATGGCGCACGGTCACACCATCCAGGGTCAGGTTTCCTAAAGGTCCCACTTGGAAGACGCGGTTGGTAGCAACATTCGGGCTGACATTTGCTTGAATGATGGTATTCGCTGCCCCTTTGCCCTGAATAATCACCGCGCTCTGTACCGCAGGCAGCTCACTGCCCGCCAAGGTAATGGTGTAGTTCCCGGCAAAGGTAATGGTATCTGCCCCCGCGACAGAGCCTCCCGCGCACCCGTTCTGGGCAAAATTTGCCTGGGCGGCTTGTAGCGCTTCACGTAAGGTGCAGAACGTGTCGCTGATCACATTATCTGCCGAGCTATTGACGACGATGCTATCGGCATACACAGGTCTAACAGACACTGCCCCGCCGATCAGAGATGCCAATAGCGCAGCCAGTATGAACCGGTTGAACAACCTAAAGGTGAAACTGTGTTTCATGTTCTTTCCTCCTGATCCCTACAATTCGTATCATCCCAATGAATTAAGAGCCGCTTTTTGTTTGATCACATGCATTTATGGCAGGTTGAAGGTCCTCACCAGGAACACTGCCATCTGGGCTCTTGTGACAGGTGACTCGGGACAGTAAATCCCTGCCCCACATCCGGATGTGATGCCCTCCGCCACCAGCTGCTTGATCCAGGCCACAGCCCAGTAGCTTGTGGGAACATCGTTGAAGCCACTGCTGCCTCCTATTGCCGGTGGAGTATAGGATGCACCATGTTCCGCACGGAGCAGGAACACAGCCATCTGGGCACGCGTCACAGCTCCCTCAGGACAATACACACCGATCCCACAGCCTCCAGTGATGCCCTCGGCGGCCAGTTGTTTGATCCAGGCGGCAGCCCAGTAAGTGGTGGAGACATCGGTGAAGCCGGTGCTGCTACCCACGGCCGGTGGATTGTAGGATGAGCCATGAATGCCGCGCTCGAGGAAGACGGCCATCTGGGCGCGGGTGACAATCCCTTCCGGGCAATACTGAGGTGGGTTCACTCCACAACCACCTGTAATGCCCGCGGCGTAAACCCGCTCGATAAAGTCCCATGCCCAGTAATTGAGAGGAACATCCCAAAAGGTGCCATTGTACTCATAGGCTCCGACATCACATCCGAACCCCTGCGGACGAATCACCCCGCGTTGATCCACCCCATTGACAGGTGGTCCACTGCATAAGAAGTCAAGGCCTCTATCGATCGCGGGCGAACCCGCCAGCAATGCCATCGTCTGGGTGGGACCACCGTTATCCGCAAGCGAGCCCAGCTTGGGATCGGTATTACTCATCGAGCCATTATTGGAACCAAAGCCGCAAGTGCTGCCGCTATCCAGGTTGTAGCCACCATTGATGATCGATCCGGCACAGTTGCCTCCGCTGTTGTTGGCAAGGATGCTGTTTTTCAGAATTGCTGTGGCGGGGCCAATACTGCCTATAGCACCAGCTTGAAACGCCGTATTGCCTGAGAAAGTGCTGTTGGTCACCTCCAGGGCGCCGCCATTGAATATGGCACCGCCATCTCCATTCGCAATATTCCCCGAGAAAGTGCTGTTGGTCACGGTTATGGTGCCGCCAATTAATAAACCGGCGCCATCAGAATTGAACGTCGAGTTCCCTGAGAAGGTGCTGTTTGTTACAGTCAGGGTGCTGTTGAGGCTGAAGATACCGCCGCCACCCAGGGCCGTATTGCCTGAGATGATACTGTTTTTCAAAGTCAGAGTGCCGCTGTTGTGAATGCCGCCACCAGCATTTGGGTCTACGCCACCCAACGTTGTACATGAACCATTGCAGCGCCCATTCCGCACGGTCAACCCATCTACGGTCAGATTGCCGGTGGTGTACACCTGAAACACACGCCAAGTGGCAACATTCGGGTTGGCAGCGGCCTGGATGATGGTATTCGCCGGCCCCCTGCCCTGAATCATAACCGAGGATGTTATCGTCGGTAATTGGCTGGAGAGGGTAATGGTGTAATTCCCGGCAAAGGAAATGATATCCACTCCCGCGGCAGAGCCTCCCGCGCACCCGTTCTGGGCAAAATTCGCCTGGGCCGCTTCCAGCGCTTCACGTAGGGTGCACACCCCATCGTTTGCAATCGTATCCGCTGCACTGTTGACAACAATGCTGGCTGCATAGACCGGTGTGACTTGCACCAGGCTGCCTGCCAGTGCAGTCAGCAAGGCAACCAGCGTGGAGCGGCGGAATATAGATGTGAAACAGAGTCTCATAATCCTTGTCTCCTCCCGATACAAATGACTTTGATATTTGAGATTGTCTATATCTATTATAGACAACCGCTGATGCTTTTCAAGAGGCAAACTAAATCGAGTTGACCCGTGTCGTCCACGAACCAACTTGATTTGTTGCCAAACAACTATTTCACAACGTATGGTTATGGCAAGTTAAAGATCCTAACCAAGAACACTGCCATCTGGGCACGGGTCACCGGAGACTCGGGGCAGTAGGTTCCACTCCCGCATCCGGACGTGATACCTTCCGCCACCAGCTGCTTGATCCAGGCGGCGGCCCAATAAGTAAGGGGCACATCGCCAAAGCCGGTAATGGCTCCTACCGCAGGTGGAGCATACCCTGAACCATGTTCCGCACGCAGCAGGAAGACCGCCATCTGTGCCCGCGTCACAGAAGCCTCCGGACAATAATTGCCACCTCCACACCCGCCTGTGATCCCCTCGGCTGCCAGTTGTTTGATCCAGGCGGCGGCCCAGTAGCCAGTCGATACATCGCTAAAGCCCGTGCTGCTTCCGACCGCGGGCGGAGTGTAGGAAGAGCCATGTATGCCGCGTTCCAGGAAGACCGCCAATTGGGCGCGGGTAATGACCCCTTCCGGACAGTATTGGAGCGGGCTGGTGTTACAACCACCGGTGATCCCCGCATTGTACAACCGCTCTATGAAGTCCCATGCCCAATACGAGATGGGAACATCTGAAAACGTCGCTGTTGGAGGAGGCGTGATCACGATAATGGTGGCACCGAATTCGTAGGCGCCGATATCGCAGGGATCTCCCAGCGGACGGGTCCCCCCACGCTGATCGGTATCCTGGCAATTCGCCGCAAACCCTGCATCGATCGCCGGCGAGCCGGACAGGAGTTCCGCGGTCGGTGTCGGACCGCCGTGATCCGCGAGCGAACCGAGCCTGGGATCAGCATTGAGGCCGGGGCAGGTGGTATCGGGCCAGCTTAAATTCCCGCTGCCATCGGTGATCGTCCCCGCACAGTTTTGACCGCTTGGATTGTTGGCAACAATCGTGTTTTTGAGGGTGATGCTCGCCGCGTTCGAAACCCCACCGCCACCGCCTGAGCTCCCCGCGCTGTTGTCAGAGAACGTGCTGTTCGTCGCGGTCGCGGTTCCGTCGTTGTACGCGCCGCCACCGTTGTTGGTCGCACTGTTCCCAGCAAAGGTGCTGTTCGTCACGGTCAGCGTTCCACTGCTCAAAATTCCACCCCCATTATCCGTCGCGCTGTTCCCGGCAAAGGTGCTGTTCGTCACGGTCAGGGAGCCGTTGCTCCAAACCCCGCCTCCCTTCGTCGCGCTATTGGCAGAGATGGTGCTGTTGAGCACGGTCAGGGTGCCCTGATTCAGAATACCACCGCCGCCGTCAATGACAGTGTCACACGAACCGCTGCAGTGTCCATGGCGTACCGTCAGATGGTTGAGGGTCAGGTCGCCACTACTTCCCACTTCGAAGACCCGGTAGGTGGCCATGTTGGGATTGGCATTGGCCTGAATGATGGCTTGATTGGGTCCCGCGCCGGCGATGATGATCAGTGACGTGACAGCGGGCAGCTGGCTACCAATCGTAATGGAAGCTCTGACGGAAATACGGATGCTGTCTATGCCCACCTCGGAGCCTGGCAAACACCCGCCTACGGCAATATTTTCGTTGGCAGCCCTGATCGCCTCGCGCAGGCTACACAATCCATCGTCGGCGATCGTATCTATACTCCCATCGACCACGATAGAATACGTCTCATACGCTCCAATGTCACAGAATGTGCCCAGGTGCCGCGCTACGCCGCGTTGATCGGTGGTGGGGCAACTCACGCTTAATCCCTTTCCGACCGCCGGCGAGTCGAGCGGTAAGGCGTGGGTTTTCGTGGGACCCGCATTGTCAGCCAGCGGGGCCAGATTTGGATCTGTCTTGCTCAGGGAACCACCTACCGAGCCCCAGCCGCAGGTGGTGCCATCATCCAGGTTGCCCCCATCATTGATGATCGTTCCCATACAACTATCCCCGATAGGGCTGTCCGCAACAATGGTGTTCCTGAGCGAGACTTTACCGCTGTTAAAAATGCCACCGCCGCCAGCCGGTGCCGAGTTGCCCGAGAAGGTGCTGTTCGTCACAAAGACCGAAGGCGACTCCGCCCAAATGCCACCGCCCATGCTCGCCGCACTGTTGGCGGAAAAGGTGCTGTTTACGATCATTGCGATGCCACCGCGGGTGACCATCCCGCCACCGTTCCGGGCGGAGTTGTTTGAGAAGGTGCTGCCTGTGATGGTCAGCGTGCCGGCGTTCAAAATGCCGGCGCCATCCAGGGTGGTGGCGTTGCTCGAGAAAACGCTGTTCTCCACCGTCAGGCTGCCCCCGTTCCAAATCCCGGCGCCCTCGACTGCAAAGTTATTGGTGATGGCACTCCTCCTGACGGTTAGCGCGCCGGCATTCCAAATGCCGGCGCCACCATTCGGGGAAATGCCACTTGGGGAGGCGCAGTTACCGTTGCAACTGCCATGCCGCACCGTCAGGTTTTCGAGCGTCAGGTTGCCCTGCCCGCCCACTTCGAACACCCGGTGAGTAGCCGTTTTTTCCGCAGCATTTGCCTGGATGATGGTATTGGTCACGCCGTTTCCTTGAATGGTGATCTCACTCGCGACGGCGAACTGGCTGCTCAGGGTGATGGTGTAATTGCCATTAAAGGTAATCACATCCGCGCCAGCGCCTGCCGCGCATCCAAAAAAGGCAGCATTCTGCTGGGCAGCTACCAGCGCCTCACGCAGGGTGCAGACCCCGTCATTTGCCACCGTATCTGCTGGGCTGTTGACAACAATGCCAGCGGCATACACGGGCCTGACCTGCACCGCGCCTGCGATCAGCGACACCAACAGAACAACCGGAGTGAACCGGGTGAACAATTTGAGTGTGAAACTGTATGTCATGTTCTTTTCTCCTGATCCCTGAGCTTTGTATAATCCCGACAACTATTATCTATTATAGATAAATCGTTATGGTTTTCAAGAGGCAAACCATGAATGGCAAAACAAATCGAGTTGATACGTGTCGTTCACGAACCAACTCGATTTATCGCTGGACTAACTGATTGATCGCGCTCGTGATTATGGCAGATTGAACGTCCTGACCAGGAAGACCGCCATCTGGGCGCGGGTGACAGACGACTCAGGACAATAGGTTCCACTTCCGCAACCGGACGTGATCCCTTCGGCAACGAGTTGCTTGATCCACGCTGCCGCCCAGTAACTGGCGGGCACATCGGTGAAACCCGTGCTGCCTCCCACCGCAGGTGGGCTATAACTTGCGCCATGCTTGGAGCGGAGCAGGAAGATTGCCATCTGGGCACGCGTCACTGCGCCTTCGGGGCAGTAGCTACCAGACCCACAACCGCCAGTGATTCCCTCTGCGGCGAGTTGCTTGATCCAAGCGGCTGCCCAGTAGGTAATCGGCACGTCATTGAAACCGGTGCTACCTCCCAAAGCAGGCGGATTATAGGAAGAGCCATGGATGCCGCGCAACAGGAAGATCGCCATCTGGGCGCGGGTGACTGTGGTTTCCGGGCAATACTGGAGCGGGCTGAGAACACAGCCGCCGGTGATGCCCGCATGGAACAAGCGTTCGATGAAGTCCCATGCCCAGTAGGAGGGGGAAACATCGCCAAAGGTAGGAAGCACAATGATCGTGGCACCGAATTCGTAGGCGCCGATATCGCAGTGGCTTCCCTGGGGACGGGCTCCCCCGCGCTGATCGGCATCCGGGCAATTTACATCCTCGGCAGCATCGATCGCCGCAGAGCCGGCGAGGAGTGCCATGGTCTGTGTGGGGCCGCCGTTCTTCGCCAGCGGGCCCAGTTTGGGATCGGCATTGATGCCAGGGCAGGTAGAATCGGGCCAGCTCAAATTCCCGCCGCGATCGATGATCATTGTGGTGAACGTTGCCTCACAATTTCCTCCGCTGTTGTTGGCGACAATGGTGTTTTGCAGATATAGTCGTCCATGGGAACTAACACCACCACCACCGTTCCCGGCACTGTTGCCTGAGAAAGTGCTGTTCGTCACCGTGGTCTCTTCTAAGGTCCTTATGCCGCCGCCTATACCGGTTACATTGTTGTCTGAGAAGGTGCTATTGGTCACCGTCGTTATGGCCAGATGGGACTCTGCCGTACTATAAAAGCTATAAATAGCGCCGCCACCGGTCGCTTGGTTACGCGAGAAAAGGCTGTTCACCACCGTCAGGATGCGATAATTGAATATGGCGCCGCCACTCTCCGCACTGTTGTCTGAGAAGGTGCTGTTTATGATGGTCAGGAAGCCATTGTTGAATATGGCACCACCGGCTGCACCGAAACCGGAGCCATGACATTGACTCAAGCACACCCCATGACGCATGGTCAATTGGTTGAGGGTCAGGTTGCCGCCACTTTCCACTCCAAAAATCCGGTCGGTGGCGACATTGGGGCTGGCAGCTGCCTGAATGATGGTTTTCTCCGGTCCCGCGCCGGTGATAATGATTGGCGACGTGACAACAGGGAGCTGCGAACCTGCCAGGGTGATGGGGTCATTGACGGAAATGCGGATGCTGTCTGTGCCTGTGGCAGAGCCTGCCAGGCACCCGCCTGTGGCAGTATTGGTGTTGGCAGCCGTGATCGCTTCGCGCAGGGTACACAGCCCATCGTCTGCAATTGTGTCCGCACTGCTGTTGACCACGATGGAATAGGTTTCGTAGGCTCCCATATCGCAGAGCGAACTCTGCGGTCGTTTCACGCCGCGTTGGTCAACGGACGGACAATTCCCACTCAATCCCTTCCCAATGGCGGGCGAGCCAAGCGATAAGGCGTGTGTTTTCGTGGGGCCACCGTTATCAGCCAGCGGGCCCAGAGTTGGGTTCGTGTTGCTCAGGGAACCGCCTGTCGAGCCCCAGCCGCAGGTGCTGCCGCTATCCAGGTTGCCCCCGCCATTGGTGATCGCTCCCGCACAGTTTCCACCGCTGGGGCTGTCGGCAACCACTGTATTCCTGAGGGTGATGGCCGCGCCGTTAAAGATCCCACCCCCACCGCTTGGGGCAGAGTTGCCTGAGAAGGTGCTGTTCGTCACGGTCCCGGTGGCGGACTGATCATTGAAAATCCCACCGCCTTTGCTCGTTGCACTGTTGCCGGAGAAGGTGCTGTTGGTGAGATTTGCGCTGCCGCCGTTGGTCCGCAACCCGCCCCCATTCGGTGCAGAGTTATCGGAGAAGATACTGCCTGTGACGGTCAACGTGCCGGCGTTCCAAATCGCGCCGCCGCCACTGGTGGCTTCATTGCGCAGGAAAATGCTGTTCGTCACCATCAGGCTGCCCCCGTTCCAAATCCCGGCGCCACTGACCGCAAAGTTGTTCGAGATGGTGCTGTTGTTGATGGTCAGCGTACCAGCATTCATGATGCCGGCGCCGCCATTCGGAGAGGTGCCGGCCGGCGAAGTGCAGGTGCCGTTGCAACTGCCATGCCGCACGGTTAGATTTTCGAGCGTCAGGTTGCCCTGCGCGGCGACTTCAAAAACGCGGTACGTGGCAGCAGTGGGACTGGTATTTGCCTGAAGGATGGTAAGCTCCGCCCCCTTGCCCTGAATGGTGACCGTGCTTGCGACCGCGAGCCGGCTGCTCAGGGTGATGGTGTAATTCTCCAGAAAGGTAATCACATCCGCGCCGGCGCCGGCCGAACATTCATGATAGGCACTGTTCTGCTGGGCGGCCAGCAATGCCTCGCGCAGGGTACAGACTCCGTCGACCGCATCGGTATCCAAATTGCTGTTGACCGTGATGCTGGCGGCATATACAGGCGTGACTTGCACCGCACTGGCGATCAACGATGCCAACAGGGCAGCCAAAGTAAAGCGGTTGAACAATTTGAACCTGAAACTATATCTCATGCTCTCTCCTCCGGATCCCTGTGCTTTGAATAATCCTGACAACTAATATCCATTATAGATAAATCGCTATAGGTTTCAAGAGGTAATTCCCGAAATACAGCCTTTGCCCTTGTCATTTAGGTGTACCCGCGTATAATCTGACCATCATTCTCTGATATCCATTCATAAATGTGAGAGAACCATGGCAGAGACAAGCTCAGGCGGAGATAAAACAAGCGCACAGGATGCGCTCGATAACGGGGAAAAAGAAAAAACGAGTGGTAAGTTCGCGCTGGTCATTGGAAACACGGAATACACGGATCCCGGTCTGGCGCAATTGAAGGCACCCGGCGAGGACGCAAAAGAATTTTGGCGCGTACTGAATTCACCCGATCTATGTGCGTTCGATGATGTGAACATGCTTCTCAATGATGATTCCCACAGAGTGGCAGAGCAGATCGAGATTTTCTTCGAGAAGAAAAAACCCGACGATTTGCTTCTTTTATACTTCTCGGGTCATGGAGTCCGGGATGAAAATGGTGCCCTGTATCTGGCTGTCAAAAACACCAACCGCAGGCGCTTGCGTTCCACTGCTATATCGTCTGATTTTATCCGCGGCTTGATGGATGGATGTCGTTCCAGACGACAAGTGCTCATCCTGGATTGCTGCAATAGCGGCGCGTTTGCTCAAGGCACAAAAGCGGAGGCCGGAGGCAGCGTAGGGACCGCGACGGCATTCAAAGGCAAAGGGTATGGTCGCGTCATTTTAACAGCAAGCGATTCCACTCAGTTCGCCTGGGAAGGCGATAAGGTGATTGGTGAAACCGAGAATTCGTTATTCACCCATTTCCTAATCAAAGGGTTGGAAGGAGAAGCAGACCGAAGCGGCGAGGGGCGCATTACGCTGGATGACTTGTACGATTATGCCTATGAACAAATTGTAAGCATCACACCAAATCAAACCCCGGGCAAATGGTCCTTCAAACAGCAGGGAGAAATCCTCCTGCGGGAGCGGATCGAAGCTGTCACACCATTGCCTCTGCCTTCTGAATTGGTGGATGAAATCGAAGACAAGCGTCCCTATGTGCGTGAGGCGGCCGTACAACAGCTCATCAGATTGATGAATGGCAAGAATCGGCGATTGGCGCGTTCCGCCCGCGAAGCCTTGGAACGTATTGCGGAAAACGATGACAGCCGCACCATCTCACAAACCGCACTCCAAGCATTGCAAGCTATTCCACAGGCCGATGCAACAACCACACGAGAGGGAGCCGACAGATTAGCCCGGCAGAAGGCAAAAGAGGAATTGGCTCCTAAAACCAGTTCTGCGATCGAACGACAGGAAAAAGCAACGCCTTCTGTCCCCGTACTCAAGAGACTAGGCATCGATACTCTGCTCTCCTCCTTCACCGGAAAAAAGCCAGCCTTCCGGGCAGCCGTGTTTGGCCTCGCGGCGGTGGCCGTGATTGCCATTGCGGTGATCAGTTTTCGTGCTTTTTCCAACCCTGGAACAACCACCGTCACGCAAGCACCGACCGTCCAATCCACCAACGTTCCCGAGACGCAACTCTCCACGATCATACCCGAGACGCCAACTTTAGCGACGATCATCCCGGTTTCAGGTCCCACTCTGGAAGTTGGATCCACGTATCCCTACATTGATGGCGCTCTTCTGGTAGCTGTTCCGGCCGGTGAATTCACGATGGGGGACGATGGAAAAGATCGCCCGGCGCATCCGGTGACCCTAAAGGATTACTGGATCTATTCCACGGAAGTCACGAACCAGCAATATGCGTTATGCGTAAGCCTGGGCAATTGTACAGCTCCTGATGAAAAAGACAACCCAGGATACTTGGATAAGCGGCGCGCCAATGATCCTGTCACCGGGGTGACGTATAAGCAGGCCGCGAACTATTGTTCCTTTGTGAACGGACGCCTGCCATCTGAGGCAGAATGGGAGAAGGCGGCGCAGGATCCTCAGGGTGGCAAGTATCCGTGGGGCGATGTTGCTCCTACGTGCGACCGGCTGAATTTCAACAATTGTCAGGACGGGATGACCAGTGTGGTTAACTATTCAAGTGGTAGAAGTTATTATGGTGCCCTGGATATGGCTGGGAACGCTTTTGAGTGGGTGGCTGACTGGTATACCACAAAGTTTTACAGCGACTCCCCGGCCGAGAATCCTCAAGGGCCTGCGAGCGGCACGTTGCGCTCGGTCCGCTCCAGCAGCTACGAGTCAGAAGTCGATCAGGTGGCAGTGGCAATTCGAAGTTCTGAAAATCCGCAGAATCATCGTTCGGATCTGGGTTTTCGATGCGTTGTGGATGACCCAACTTATTTTGCTCCCTTCTGTGAGCTACCTCCCAGGTATGCCAACGCGAGCAGCCAAAATACAGGCTCGCTGGAATCCTGCCCGGAGCTTGCGATCAAGCCCGTACCATTTTGTAATAATAATATTCCCTTCACCAACGTAATATTTGTGGGACCATCAGAAGCCACCAAGGACGCACAGGACTGCCTTCCGTCCGCCAATCCCAATCTTTTCACCTGCAAGAAAAATGGTGAGACCGTGTCCATCAGTGCCGACTGCCAGTTGAATGATCCCGGCGCTCCCTCCTGTCTGGACGGATACTTGGAACAAGGCAATACGTGCGTTGCCGATACAGGAACAAGCCAAGCAACCAGGAATTGCCTGGCTGGCAATTACGATTCGACAGGTCAATGCTGCACATTCCCAAAGGGAGGAGCAGATTCATCTCCTGCCCTCCAGGCTTGCCCGGTTGGAACTTTTTATGCAGCAAAAGCGAATGCCTGTCTTCCCCAACCTGTTAAGGAACTCATTACAATTTCCCTTGATGTTACTCTCCCAAAAGTCTGCACCACTACGAATGGAGGCGGTGGTGGAGGGGGCGGAGGTGGAGGAGGCAGTGGTTGCCAGGCATCACAGTCTCAAATTGATAGTTGTAATGCCGGTGCTCCTTTTTATCACTGGAGTTCAGCCTCTTGTTCATGCCAGTCCAGCTAAGCTGCTTTATACTGATCTTAGGATAGATCGCCCCCATTTCTCTCAAGGTAGAAACGGTTTTGTCCTTAAACATCTCCTCTGCCGGGAAAATTTAAGATCCTGATAGCGCGCTCGGCTAGACAGTCAGCCCGCTTGCTTAAAACGTGGAGGACGGAAAGGCTCACGCATTCCCATCCATGCTCCACGTTGTCATGTCCCTGCCTTATGGCAAATTAAATATCCTCACCAGGCAGGCAGCCATCTGGGCGCGAGTAACAGGAGACTCGGGGCGGTAGTTGCCACTGCCACATCCTGCGGTGATGCCTCCCGCGACCAACCCCTTGATCAGACAGCGGATTAGTAGGTGGGGTCGACATCCGTGAAGACAGTACTACCTTTCAACGCAGGCGGAGCATAGGATGCGCCATGTTTAAAACGCAACAGATAGATAGCCATCTGAGCACATGCGACAGGACCTTCAGGATCAAGCGACAGATTGTGACTACCCCAGTGAGAAGGGTTACAATAAATCGAAACCGCGAACTTCACGCATAAATTAGTCTTAATCTGCTCAAATTATTTTATGATGCTCCCCAAAGATTTGAAGGAAAAAATAAAAGCCAAGTCATTCCAGCTGGGATTCTTCCCCGTAAACTTGATTTGACCGCGTCAGTTTACTTGACAGTGACCGTATAATATGAGTAGAAATTGGAAGTGGCGCTAAGCCTGTTTCATTTCTTCTTTCGCCTTCTCCACGATTTTCTTGACCGCGACGCCCAATCCGGTTAGCGAATTCCCCCAGGTGGCTACAACGACATCCAACATATCGGGGCCATACGCGCAATATTACAGAAGCGACGCGATAAGAATCCTTCGTCCACTTTTTTGTTCTTCTTTTCGGCTTGCTTAACGGTGGATTGAATCTCCTTCACCTGTGCCTTCAAACCTTCTTTATTCGTTTGGCTAGATAGTTACGGTTTAGGCAAATTCGGGCAAATCTCATTATACCGATAAGAAAAAGGGCCTGGAACGCCTTTCCATTCATTCGCATTCATGTTTCGAAGAAGCCAATTGCAAGGTGAAATGCCAGTTAAGTCTGATCTGGGAATTCTGATGATTTCGTCACTCGATGCAAAAGCCAACCGTCCATCGGCTGACCATGCCATACTGGAAATAGCGTAAACATCGCTTGTCAGCGCTGCTAGGGTCTGAGCCGGTTTTCCAGTGGTCAAATCCCAAATGATCACCGTCCCATTCCCTCCGCTCGACGCCAGCCGCCCATCGGCCGACCAAGCCAAAGCCACACTGGCAACAGAAATCCCACGCCCTCTCAAGATCTGAGCCGGTTTTCCAGTGGTCAAATCCCAAATGATCACTGTTCCATCCCGACCGCCCGAAGCCAGCCGCCCATCCGCTGACCAAGCCACACTGTCAACAGAACTCTTATGCCCTCTCAAGATCTGGGCTGGTTTTCCAGTGGTCAAATCCCAGATGACGACTGTATCCTCTCCGCCCGATGCCAACTGCCCATCGGCTGACCAGGCAACACTCAAAACCGAACCTGTTTGTTCTCTTAGGGTTTGAGCCGGTGCTCCAGTGGTCAAATTCCAGATGACTATTGTGTCATCCCATGAGGCCGAAGCCAGCCGCCCATCGGCTGACCAGGCCAGATCGTCAACGTTGCCTGTATGCTCTGTAAAAGTCTGAGCTGGTTTTCCAGTGGTCAAATCCCAAATGATCACTGTTCCATCCCCTTCCCCAGAAGCCAACTGCCCATCCGCTGACCAGGCTATAGTTTCCATTACACGTGTGTGCCCTTTGAGCGTCTGCAGCGGTTTTTCAGTGCTCAAATCCCAGATGACGACTGTGTCATCCCATGAGGCCGAGGCTAGCTGTCCGTCGGCTGACCAGGCCAGATCGGCAACTCTGTCTGTATGCCCTCTCAAAGACGAAGCTGGTTTTCCAGTGGTCCGACTCCAAATGATCACTGTTCCATCCTCTGCTCCAGAGGCTAGCTGCCCATCCGCTGACCAGGCCATACTTTCAATTACATCTGTGTGCCCTCTGAGTGTCTGCAGGGGTTTTTCAGTGCTCAAATCCCAGATGACCACCGTGCCATAATATGATCCAGAAGCCAACCGTCCATCGGACGACCAAGCTACACTATAAACATCTTCAACACCACCTGCCAACGCACTCAGACTCTGAGCCGGTTTTCCAGTGGTCATATCCCAGATGATCTGATCATCTAAAGACGCAGAAGCCAATTGGCCATCGGCTGACCAAGCCACATTATAAACAGAACTCGTATGCCCTCTCAAGATCTGAGCCGGTTTTCCAGTGGTCAAATCCCAAATGATCACTGTACCATCCCCTCCGCCCGAAGCCAGCCGCCCATCGGCTGACCAGGCCAGATCAGCAACGTTGTCTGTAAACCCTCTCAAGATCTGAGCTGGTTTTCCAGTGGTCAAATCCCAAACAATCACACTGCCATCCCATGAGGCTGACGCCAGTCGCCCATCGGCTGACCAGGCGATACTATACCCAGGATCAAGATCGGCCGTCAGCGCTGTTAGGGTCTGAGTCGGTTTTCCAGTGGTGACATCCCAGACAATCACACTGTTATCCCATGAGGCCGACGCCAGCCGCCCATCGGCTGACCAGGCCAGATCAGTAACCCGGCCTCTATGCCTTCTCAAAATCTGAGCTGGTTCTCCGGTCGTCAAATCCCAAATGATTACTGTCCCATCCCCTGCTCCAGAAGCTAGCTGCCCATCGGCTGACCAGGCTATACTAGTGACCGTATCTATGTGTCCTTGTAAGGGCTTGCCTAGCATAAAATCTTCATAGAGAAGCTCATTCAGAACTAAATTGGCCGCTTCATTTTCGTGAATCTTATTGGATTCAAGAGCATACAAAGCGGCAGTGTAGTAATCTTTGCTGAGAAACGAGGCCTGCGCTTGATATCCAAATTGCTGGGCCTGCGCTGTTCGTAGTTGAAACAAAGCAAAAATCAATAAATAGAATATGAGGGCGCACAAACCAATCAACCCCGTAATGATCCTGCGTCGTACGGTATCGGTCATCTGTCTACTCTTCAACACATACTCACGTTGCAAATCAGTTGGGAAGGGCTCTTTGGATGAATTGAGGGCGAGTTGCGACTCGGCATCCTGTAATTCTTTCCCTCGCAGGAGAAAACTATTTTCGTAAGCATTTCTTTCCCACTCCAATGCTTGAACCTGTAATCTTGTATGATATTTCAGCCACTCATAATCTGTATGAATCGCTTTGAGAGTTTCCTCTATCGCTGTGATGAAATTATCCTGCCCATTTCGGCAAAATATCCAGTTGCGCGTTGAGATTTCTTGTCTTGATGTCTCGTAATGAAAATTAGATATATCAGCATCGCGGATAACGATAGGAAGGATGCGTTTGTTGTTTTCGACAGCGTGTACAATCTCTGTGTTGCACATCTGAGAGTGCACTGAATCTGGGCTAATTAAGAAAAGGAATGCATCGGCATCTTCGATGCCCCGATAGATTTCCTGTTCCCAGTATTCGCCTTTGGGAATACTTTTCCAATCAATCCACGTATCCAGGTCTTTCTCAGCCAACGCTTGGACAATTTTGCCCGCGAAGTCAATATCTTTGCGTGAATAGGAGACGAAGATATGAGCCACGTCAGCTACCCTTACATGCTAGTCGCACATCTGAAAAGATTTTTTGGAAGTGGGAATCTACCAACGGTACCGGCCGCGATGTTAAATTCCCCGCTTACTCTCTTAATTACTCTTACCTGGTCATTTGTCCGTGCCATTCCGTGTCTCCCTTGGCAATAAGGTTGAACACCGATATACGACAAGTATACTCCAAACAAAAAACCAAAGTAACTGGTCCTTTGACAGCAGAGGCAGTTTATGAACGTATTAAAACCTTTCCGTGCCGGGTAAATTAGTATATAAACAGAATCATCCGAACATGCTCCTAATACCGACCCTCGTTTTGAAAGTCCCGATGATGGATGAAGATAGCCTATTGCAATCTTCTAGATTTATTCTAGTGGGAAGGTTACAATAGATAGTAACCGCAAATCGATGATACTACCAAAAGATCTAAAAGAAGGAATAAAAGCGAAGTCATCCCAACTCGGATTCTTCCTGGCTGGCGTGACAACTCCTGAACCACCCCCACACTACTCCACATTCGAAAACTGGCTCGTACAAGGGCATCATGGCACGATGGATTATCTTGCCAATGATCGTTCCCGTACCCGTCGCGCGGACCCGCGCGAAATCCTTCCCGAGTGTAAATCCATTCTCGTTTTGGCTACCCCTTACTCCTTCTCCCGACAAGAGCAGGGCGAGGGAAGCATCGCCTCCTACGCTTTGGGCGACGACTATCACGATATTCTCCCAGCGCGCATGAAGGAACTCGTTCAGTTTATCGAAGAGCAGGTTGGAGGTCCGATAAAGAACCGCTGGTACACAGATAGCGGTCCTATCCTTGAGCGTGATCTCGCCCAACGTGCCGGCCTCGGCTGGATTGGCAAAAACACCTGTCTCATCCATCCAAAGCATGGGTCTTATTTCCTGCTCTCAGAAATCCTTCTTGATCTTGCTCTCGAACCGGACCCACCTTTCATGACAGATCATTGTGGTACCTGCACGCGCTGCATCAAAGCCTGCCCCACGGATTGCATTCTCCCGAACCGGACCATCGACGCGACCCGCTGCATTTCCTATCTCACCATTGAGCTCAAAGAAGCCATCCCGACTGAACTGCGTGACAAGATGGGCAATTGGGTTTTCGGATGCGACATCTGCCAGATGGTTTGCCCATGGAATCGATTCGCGGGGGAAGGCGATTCCAGGTTTGGAGATCAAAACCCAATCCACTCCCTGACCGAGGAACTGACCCTTTCCACCCAGGAGTTTAATCAGCGCTTCAAGCAGAGCCCCATCCAACGCGCCAAGCGACGCGGCTATCTGCGTAACGTCGCGGTGGCTCTGGGCAACACTGGAGGTATGCTTGCTCTACCTGTTTTGCGACATGCATTGGACGATGAAGAACCAATGGTCCGCGAACATGCAAAATGGGCAATTGAAAAAATTCGGCAACGCACAGGGGCGACCCGTTTGAAGGGGAATGAATCATGATCAAACATGAACGGTCACCTGTTCTTCTCATCGCCACCAACAACCAGGGCAAAGTAAAAGAACTGCAGGATCTACTCAACACTACAGGGATTGAACTCATCACGCCAGCGCAAATTAACCTTGAACTTGATGTGATCGAGGATGGACATACTTACGCTGAGAACGCGATCAAAAAAGCCATGGCCTTCGCCCAGGCCAGCGGTCTTATCTCCCTCGCCGACGACTCTGGCCTGGAAGTGGACGCGCTCGATGGCGCGCCGGGTTTATATTCGGCGCGGTATGGATCCTCGAACGGTGAGAAGCTCTCAGATAAGGATCGCCGCGCCTATTTGATCCATAATCTACAAAACAAACCTCGCCCGTGGATGGCGCGCTTCCATGCCACAATTGCGGTTGCCATCCCAAATGGTGAAACATATCTCGCCGAGGGTTTTTGTGAAGGCGAAATTATCCCAGAAGAACGCGGGACAGGCGGCTTCGGTTACGATCCGATTTTCCTATTATCAGAGTTGGGGAAAACGATTGCAGAACTCAGTATGGAAGAAAAAAACCGCCTCAGCCATCGGGCACGGGCGGTGATGAAGGCAAAAGATGTTTTATCTAAAATTCTAAGGTTTTGAAAATTTTGACAGAGTTTTATCCATCAGGTGTCAAATAAACAACTTCCAATTCTTTTATGCGTTCCTTGATACGGAATGCAATACACATAGATTGTTGCATAGGTCTCATACTCCCCCATTTATCGTAGTAAAACATACAGTTGCGCTCGATCAAATCTCCCCATTCTTTTGTAATTTATCAAATTCCTGTTTTTCTTCCGTGGACAATTTGATTCGGGAAATAGTATTATCTAATTTTGCTTGTGCGCTGAAACGCTCCTCAGCAGCACAATTATTCAGATCATATTGAGTCATTGCATTATTGAAGCATTGCTGCGCAAGTAGTGGTTCGGGAGTTGCCGCAACAATTAAAGTTTGTTCAATCTTAACAACGCGTGTAACTTCAATAATTTGTGGAGTAGGCGATGGAATGGGAGTTTCTGTACTTAAAGGCAGTTGAGTTGGTGGGGCACTACAGGCAACTAATAACAGAACAAGAACGATAGCCCAAGACTTCGTTTATGTTCACTCTTTACACTTGTGCATGGTGCAAGCGGTCGGCAGCTTCCTCGGTGAGCGGAATATAGACTTGCACGCGTGTGCCATTCCCGGGCGCAGAATCGATGTTGAGCAATCCATTCACCAATTCCGCGCGCTCGCGCAGGTTGACCATGCCCAAACTCCCGCGCTTATCGTAGGATTTATTTACTGCAGCCACATCAAAGCCAAGCCCATCATCCTCGATCTCCAACAAACCAATCCCGGTTTCAAATGATCTAAGTCGCACCCAGATATGCGGCGCATTGGCATGTTTGCGGGCGTTGTTCGTCGCCTCTTCGATGATGTAAAAGATCACGCCCTGTTTGCCCATTTCCATATCATGGAGGATGTTTTCATCTATGTTAATGATCACATTCTGAGAGAATGTCTCGCGCATCTTCTCTGCCATAGCCTGCAGAGCGGCATTCAATCCTTGTGATTCCAGGATCAGGGGACGAAGGGTGAAGAGCATATGGCGGATTTCTTTCGTCGTGCGATGTGCCAGTTCCTCGATTTTCACCAGCTCATTTTTCGCCTCGTTGACATCTTTCGACATGATACGACGAGCAAGATTAATCCGCATCGCCATCGCCGCGACCGATTGGGTGGGACCATCATGCAGGTCGCGCGCCAGCTTCTTACGGGCTTCCTCCTGCACTTCAATCATGCGTTCCTTTTCCTCGACCAAATCCTGATACAAGCGCGCATTCTGGATGGCAATCACGGCCTGGCGGCCAATGATATCCAGCAAACTGCGACGCTCCTTTGTAAAATAGTTCGGGTCAGGGTGAGCGAAGAGCATCGCGCCATACACGTTGAACCCGCTCCGTAAAGGGAAGCAGTAAGCGGATGAGCAGGCCCGCAGGGCGATAATCCGTCCCAGTTCAGGATCGTAACCGATGTCGGTTGTCAGGATCGCATCGCCCCCATCCAGTAATTTCTTGAGGATGCCCTCGTTGCCCTCCAGATTGATGCGCAGATCCGCATTGGTGAAGCGACGCGCCGAACCAATACGCAATTGATGCTCGCGGAACAAAAAGACCGCGCTCACAAGCCGTTCATCCGGGTCTGGTTCGTCGGGGTCAGGGTTCGGATTCAGCGCGGTATAGGCCAGGTCCAAAGCTGAATCGAGCACGCGCCGATAACTGAGCGTCGCTGTCAGTGTGGAACTCAACTCGTAAATGGCGCGCATCCGTTCACTTTCCATGAGGCGATTGCGTTCCTCCACATCCAGTTTGGTGCGACGCGACGTGCGCAGCCCTCTGACCACATAGTGGGCGCCAAACCCGCCCACCAGGCCCGCCAGCAATGTCATACCGATCTCGCGGAGCAACGTCAAGTTGCTGTAAAAAACGCCATAACCAATCACATATTGCCATATCGCAAATAAGAATGCCACGATAATTGCCCCCGGGGCTTCAAAATATACAGCACCTGTGAGAATAGGAATCAGCCCTACCCAGCTAGGTGTGCTGCCTAGGCGGCTTTGCAGCCAGAAAAATGCGGCGGCGAGGAGAACATCGACGGTCAGGACAATCTGCCGGTGGAAAACACTTGTTCGGATGCTAAACACCGCCAGCAGACTCATGATGGTATTCCAGACAAAAATGGAGGTCAGCGGCCAGAACGGAATCTTATTCAGCTCACCGCGCAGAGCCAGAGCAATAACCAGACTGACCAGCACGATCCAGCGCAAGGACGCGGCGAACCAGTCGGCAACATAGGGAGTCTCAAACTTACGCATGGGATAATGATACCCGAAAATGATAAGGAAAATCCCGCCCCTGCTTACAAAAGATTTACGAACTCACATTTCGTAGCCCATACGCTCTAAATATAGCCCAAGTTTTTCTCCCAGGATTGCTTTTTCCTCGGCGTTATAGGATTCGCGGAATCGTCCGATCTTGCCTTTGAAGAAGTGCAGACCCTGCTGGCCCTCGGCCGCGCCGGGACGATAACCATGGATCACTTTCTGGACCTCAACTTTGTTCCCGTTTAATTTGAGGAATCCGACCAGCCGCGTGACCTCACGATCGTAATCTGTCAAAAGATCTTCATAGCGGGCAATGAGCACATTCTTCTCATTTATCCATTTCTCCCAAATCTGGATGTATTCCATGATGAAATCAACACTTTTTTGAAAATCGGTCAGATACGAGAAAGCATTTGGGCTTCCCTTTTTGGTGGCGCGCTGGCCATAATCATACGCGGAGAGCATGGCGTCGCGCGGGTCTCGATAAATGTACGTGATGCGCAACAAACCGAGGCGTTGTAAAAGACGCGAAGCAGAGGTCGGTCCAGCATGCGCCTTGATCACAAATGTATTTCCCACCAACGCGGGCAAAGCCACCAGCGAGAGCCTCCGT
>Ga0065707_10081760_pt1 | contig 48684 bp, 25 predicted proteins | sample SwiRhicommuniRL3_FD_59094 | JGI IMG/M metagenome (GOLD analysis project Ga0065707, IMG submission 59094) | Switchgrass rhizosphere bacterial communities from Rose Lake, Michigan, USA - RL3 v2 (version 2) | ecosystem: Host-associated > Plants > Roots > Rhizosphere > Soil | place: East Lansing...
TGGAATCTTCTCAGAAACATGTCTGAGAGTTTTCATCTCTTCATCTGTTGGAGTTCTGCCTTCATCTTGTGATTCTTGGTCTTCATGTTGTACAATATCATTAGTAGTTTCTTTGTCGATCGACGAGGCGGGAATTACGTCGCCAACCTTTTCATCTTTAATTGAAGAAGTCATTATAAAATCTTATATGAAGAAATTATTCACAAAAGTTTATGTAAGAAGTACTTTCAAAAGTCTTGGAGGGAAGTATGCCAATTTATATGGATACCTCATGAGATGAGAAAGCAGAAGCCGTCACGAAATTGTTATCATCTGCCTATCATAAAGTTTAGATCACAAAAAATAAAAAGAAATCGTGATAGTATTCCGTAAGGTCGACACAGAGATTGGTCGTGAAACAGCCCCCCAAGTTTTTGGCAAGGCAAAAGAAACTCCGGCAGAAACTTTGACACCTATCAAAGGCATTTTTCTGCATCGGAGCCTTTTCTTTTTCTGCATTATTGTTCCTCGGAGGCTCGGATTGCTTTTTAGGGAAGTCATGTTGCATTTTTTTAGAGTATTTTCAAGTGTGTGCGCTATTTTCCCCGGAATGTCGTAGGATATTCCGAATGCCTTATCAGGGGCACACAATTATCTGCCGGCATTTTTTTGTCTACGCATGAGCCGTTTCTTAACTATGGATAAATGGTGGGGGGACGACCACTATTTTGTGTGCGCCGCAGATGAAACTCGAGTATTTTAACGTTTTAACGGGTGGCCCAATAGGCATTTTATAGATCTTTGTTAATCTATGGAAAAGATGGGGTACGGGAAGAGAGTTGGCGTTTGGAATCCAGTGTATTGTTCGATACGGTCTAAGCGGCTGTATTCCGCTAATTTTTTGTGAGTGCAAAATATCTGAGTGTCAAAATTTCTAAGCATTTTCAAAACTCTGAAGCTTTGAAACTAAACATTTATAAAACTCTACCTTTGACACTGTAAACATTGTAAACATCTATATAACTCTGAACATGTATAAAACTCTAAAACAGTACAATCATTGGACTGGCCAGTATCCAGGTAACAAAAAGTGCATCTTCTCTAACAATTCCTTGCGCACTCCATGCGGACTGGTGCTTACGGAATATTTCATGGAACCTGCTAAATCTTCACCTAAGCCTGTTCCAGCCGCAAACTCTTCACTTACAATATCAACTAATTTAGTCGCCAATTTGCATGCATTAGCAGAATTTGCTTTCAAATTCCCGACGACAGTTTCCACAGTAACCGGCTCTTCGTTCTCGTTCCATGAATCATAATCAGTCGACATACAGATCATTTGGTAAGCGATTTCCGCCTCACGTGCCAACTTGGCCTCAGGCAAAACTGACATGTTGATTACGGAACCTCCCCAAGTTCTGTACAATCTGGATTCCGCACGAGTACTAAACTGAGGACCTTCCATACAGATAATAGTCAAGTCCTCGTTACCGTTGGTGTGCTCCTTGGTATGTAACGTAGGAGTAGCATCGGAGTCAAAGCCTTCCAAGAAACCAGAGGATGGAACGTTGTCACTAATCAATTTATTCAATCTAAGGTCAAATGGTTCTCCAAACATAGCGTGGCCAACAAAGCCCTTTTCGAAGAAAGTTGCGGGTCTGATCCCCTTTGTTCTGTCAATAATCTGAGTTGGGATAACAAAGTCACGAGGCTTGATTTCAGGCTGTAAAGAACCCACGGCGGAGAACGCTATAATAGCCTTGACTCCGATACTCTTTAAGGCAGCGATGTTGGCTCTGGCAGGTACATCGGAAGGCAATAAATCGTGATGTTGACCGTGTCTTGCTAAAAAGGCAACTGGAAATCCACTATCTGTAACAGAAATAGTGATAGGTGAAGATGGGAATCCCCATGGAGTTGAGATGGTTAATCTTGCCACTGGCTTCAAGTTTGGTAAATCATATAAACCTGTGCCACCAATAACAGCCAAGGACACCTTGCCATCGTAATGATGTGGCAATTGCGATAAAGAAATTTTCTCTCTGTGAAGGGACATTTTGCTGATCAATTTATAGGGACTTCTTCTACTAATGTCGAGGTTAACCTTAAATTGGATCCTGATTATTCGACGCTAGACTGTGGATCAAAAACGTTGCAAAATTGCAGGTTGACGATGACGAAAATGCAGGTTGCCTAATGAAATGTGCAAACTCTTCGTAATGCAAATTTAAACATGTAAACTTGTTGAAACCTGTAAAACGTATCCTAACCTGCATTTATTTCTCACCACAGATTTTTAAAACTAATAATCGCTACAACCTGTCAGTCATCAAGCAGCATGATTTCATACGGTTTAAGGACTAACGGATTAAAAATCCCCAGTTCCAACATCTTCAGATGTACTACTAGATACATCTCCCTGAAACCTCCGAAAGATCCCAAGGAAACTTCACCAGCGCCAAAAAGAAGACTACCATCCTTACCCAAGGCAAAAGCGGCAAAAGCAGCGACAACTCGTGTTTCTGGCAACGAAGAGGTAGTCAGATCATTAAGAAAATCCAAAAAGACAAAACAACCAACATCGCCTGTGAAAGCATCCACAATAAGTAGCGGTGAACGCAAAGCATCGACGGCAAATTACATACCATACAACAAATTTCCAAAAGCACCCGAATACATCCACGACCTTTCCGACGAAGACTTCGGCAAGCCAGTGTCGGTAGCCTCACTCAACCCAAAAACCCCAACCCCCAACCCGCATACTTATATTGACTTCAAAATCCCCGACAAGTTTGTCAAGTCAAAGATTTCCATATCCGACAAGATCTCCGAGAAAGAACGCGGGATTGTCGATGCATTAAATGACTTTGCTAAGGCCGAAAGTCAGGAGGATATGGAGAAGTTCAAGCTCAAGTTTGTCAAGTACTATTATGACCCAGACACAGATTCGTTTGAACCTTTACCGGAACATGACTTAAAAACTTCAATACTGGGAATGATGAGCTTCAATCCACAACTTAATGATATTGAAGACGAATATTTATGGAAACTTTTCCCAAAGCATAAGTTGTTTGGCGTCCCTCCATTTGAAACCATTAAAGAACCACATGGATTTAAGGTCTGGGAACAAAGTCAGCTCGAGAAACAACGCGAGAAAAAGGAGGCAAAAAAGCTTGTTGACAAGGAATACAAAGATTTCAAGCTTTCTCTCACCGACTCCAAATCTGTATATACAAAGCTGGGCTCTCGTCGGAAAATTGACCGCCGGTTGGTTAAGAAATACAAGGAACTAAAGGAAAAGGGTGCTCTTCCAAAGACAGATATCGAAGACGGCGAAGACAACGATGACATATTTTAACGACACAACATACGGCAAATCATAATATTATCATGAACGTTGTAACGATTCTACATAGACAGCAATTCATAGTAAATAAATTAATTCAATATTAGTCATACAAAGAGCTATGGAATAAATAATACGTAAATGCACTTTAAAAGATAATATCCAGGTTGATTGTTAATCGGTGATGACCAACTCGACGTCGCCGTAACCGTATTTGTCCTTGTTTTGTTCATAGACATATCTGAGCTCATCGACATAAAGTTTGTGATAATGATCCAATAGTTCTTGAGGAATCTTCGTTTTGATAGATGAACGCTTTGGCTTCTCGGTGATTTTGAAAAGATTTGTGAAGGAATCTGCACGTAAGAGAGCCTTACTCTTCGGAGCTTCGTTGCCTGCAGACGAAGTGGTTGTCGATAATGCATTCTCATCAAATTCCGGATGATTTGATTTATAGACAGCCAATGCATTTTGAGGAATGTGTACAGGTCTACCCATGCAAATATTAATTGGGTTTCTGTATGGTAAGAATCCAAAGTCGTAGATAAATATCCCTCTGGCACTGAAAAACGGAACAGTGAAATTGAAATTCGCCTTCATCCATTGTTGGAATGTGTAGCCCCATGAACCAGGTTTAGGAATGGTCAAGTGGTAGATATCAACCTCTCCGAATCCAAAAGTTGGAACCAACGAGACATTTCCAAGTTCAATAGCAAGCTTGACAAATCCCTTTCTCTTTTTGAGTACAAGTTGGATCTGTTTTCTTGGTTGCGGTTTGCTGGCAGCTTCACTTTCTTCAGTAGTTGTGCTTTCAAAAGGTTGTTTTTCTTGATTCTGTTCGTTATCTTGGTCTTCATTCTGTTCGATATCTTGATCTTCAATATCTTCATCGGACTCGTGCATGTCGCCGTGATAGCCATAACCAACCTTGCTCTTTTTAGTAACCATAGTATTCAAAAGTGACTCTTTGGCTCCTCCCACTACTATACACACCGAATTGTCACCATTGTTGATAAGACTTTTTATGTTCTTTGCGGAAGCACTAGTTAAGCCCAAACTTAAGAGATAGTCACGATAAAACGGTAACGTGAACTGGGTTGACAAGGTCAACGGAAAAACGTTTCCAATTCCTGGTAATAAGCGTTTGCCCTTTAATGGATCATGGAATAATGGCTTTAAGAATTTGAGTGGTGGTTCAAATGGTTCATTACGTATTATATTGGTAGCAAACGTACCCATTACACCCATAGAAATCACACCATGTGGATGGTAGCCGAATATATAACGAGGCCCTGTAGAAACTCTTTTGTAGCTTACAGAGCTACTGCGTTTTTTCTCGCTAGAGTCCGAAGGAGGAGCTGGGGAGTACGAGTCAGAGTTGATTCTCTTACTCAATCCCAAACGTTTGAAAATGTAATCAATGATAGTACGAGAATCCTCGGAGATCAAATCCTCTTCATCATCAGAAGCATAATTGGCCTCGACCAAAACATCAGAAAACGTTGCTTCCAAATCACAAGCCTTATGAACATTGATGGGGAAATAGTTGGCAAACCATTCCCAAACAATGATATTCTTCATCCATTCCCGAGTCCGATAGACTACTTTCCCGTTTGTAGGCGTATGTAAATCAAATCCGTACCACCAGATAAAATAAGGAAGAATGACTGCTAGCCACACCATCCATCCTAGTGACAATGCAAATAGGAATAGACAAGCAAAAAACGGGATAGAACAACAATGCCAGATAACCCCAAAAGTCTCCAATCGATGTTTGACAGGAGTGTTTAGGGGGGCAATATTAATGAAACGTTTGCGCTTTTTCGACTTTGTAGAAGCGGATTTATCAGTCTTGGCCTCCGAAGATGCCTCAGTTACCTTTGGATCTTCGACCTTCAGATCAGACGCCGTCGACGACGCGCTAGTTCCTTTACGTTGTCTCTGCCTCACCTCCATTGACACCTTATCATCTGATGACATTGCAATACCTCAGAAAAACAAGAATATTTTTCTAGTAAATACTCAACTGGGTATATATACCAAAAAAATGAGAGGGGAAGTTATTATTTAAAGGGATACAGCACTAACTAATATCAACGACGAGGCTCGGAATCGTTCGCAAACATTAATTATCAGTAATTATTTCTCATGCTTAGAGAATTTTTGATTGAAAGGTTGAAAGGATGTATCAGGGGAGGCGTGCAACAATGGGCAAAGATACAAAGGCAACGATAGGAAGATCTAAATATTACCGGAGAGTCTAAACTCCCTTGATTCCGAACCGCACCCATTTACGTAAGTTCAATATAGAATATTTCTTACCTCATGTGGTCTAACTAAGGGGCCGTGTTCGTTGCGAATGTGGTATAGAGAAGTCTCCATTCGGACGCGGAACTTTCGTGCGTAAATATGAATTACAAATTTTATCCCAAGGGGGTATAAGAGCCGATTATGACCAAGGAAAGAAGCAAGGGATACGTAAGGAAACGTAATTATGAGGAAGTGGATGAGAGTACGGATGAGAATAATCAAAAAACACATTATTTTATAACCCCCTCCAAACGTCACAACATTGGCTTTTTTGATGTGGTGGGATCCTTCACCAGATCACACAATACGTCAGAACAGACCCGCCACCCACAACCATCCCACCGGACTCCGTTTTTGAACTTATTTGGAGGCAAGGAGTTGGATGGGGCTGTCAAATCACGATACGAGTTGTATTCCAGTATCTGGCTGTACCAATTGGCCAAGATCAACACCATCTTGAACAATACAAATATTGATTTGTTTGAGGATTTGATCAAATTTATAAACCAAAACCATCAGTCGACAAAGCTCCCTTTAGGGTTTCTACAATTGAGTTCAAACACTGCTAATAACCTTCGGATCCTTGGCGAATTCAACAAATACTTGGCTGTACTGGACGAAAAATTTTATAAGGTCATCACTATTGGATCAAAGAATTGTGCCAACATCAAAGCTGCATGTCGAGAAATCATCAAACAGTTTTTGAATGTAGCAGATAAAGTTGAAAAGATCGAATATGACGAATTTGACTCGGACTCTGAAGAAGAGTCTGACGACAACTCCGATGAAATAGCAGAGGAAAAGAAACATATCTCTGAGGACCAAATAGATGACAGAGATGTAGATATAGATATTCAAGGACGGGTCAACTATGATCTTGACATTATTGATGATTGGTGTCATGAATATTTCTCCAAGGGAAACTCCAAAGAAAATCTTCGTATCACCATCATCTTTGAAGACACAAACTCCGTCAACAATCATGTACTCAACCAATTGATAAGACTTCTCCATGCATACTCTCATAAACTCCCAATCAAGCTCATCATGGGTGTATCTTCCAATAATATCAGTAGTTGGATCAACAACAACTTCAACAACGAAAACAGAATCATCATCGACAACTTCAAGTTCAAAAGTAACGATAATAAGAGTTTGGGATATGTCATTTTGAATGAATTGTTCTTGAAGCATGATTCAGACGAACAACTGCCCCTCTTGTTGGATCCCTTGCTCACATCGATCATTCTAAACAGATTTGAATATGCCAATAACTCCATCGATTCGCTTATTGCTGAAATCAAACTAAGCTACATGATTCATTTTTACCAACTGCCACTCTCACCTTTGATATCAAGAGATGAGACTATCTGTGATGATCTTAGTTTACAAGGCTTGCACAAATTATCGTCTTTCAAAACATATATTGAAATGTTGCTCCGACATGGACGAAAGGATGAAGTAAAGGACTTGCTTACTAGAGAAGTTGCCATATGGGAACTTTTTCAAAGCTCTCGTGTAGACTTTATCAATTATAAATCTTTGGTCATAAATATCGTCGATATAGTTGACAAACTCCAGGTTTTAGTTACCAAGCCACGGAAGCAAAAGTTTGAAATTTACAAGTTAATAATTCGGAACCGTTTGTTGAATTCCTTCTTCTTGAACGATATCTTGAAAAGTATTAAAGGTGCTTCAAATGCTGTTTTATCTTCTGTTGTACAGGAGTTGATGGTGTTGGGAATACACGGTAAGACAGATGTCAAACTTAAAAAGTATATAGAAAACCTTGAGAAAGTTGCATTTGCTTCAAGCTTTGAAAAACTTCAACAATCATTCACGCTCACATTACAAGAGTTGTTTCAAGGTGACAAATTGAATAAACCAATCACTGACTTTTTGTTCTATGAAGTGTTTACAATAAATGGAGGCTCCACAAAGACAATGGCCCCATTGAAGCAACTACCAATGTTTGAAGAGAATTATGAAAATTTGATGCTCAATCTTGTACGACCAAACTTACGGTCAACTTTGGAATTGGGCTTAGATGACTGTTCGAGATATTTGAATAACCCTCTTGTTAAGACGGAAACAAAACTTATGCCTCCGACTTTAAACCAATTGTTCCGTGTATATAAAGAAGCACCAGTGTCCATCAGTATCTATGATTTTTACATGGCTTTCAAACAATCGATAGATCAGAAAGAAATCGGTTCTATTATTACCATATCTGATGATGACCATTGGAATAAATTGACATACTCTTGGTTTATTCAAAATTGCTTTGAGTTGATGATGATGGGACTCTTGAAGGAGAAACCAAAAGGAGACTACTTAGAAAAGGCAGTCTGGAAAGGTGTATAAATTAGTGTAGTATAATATTCGGGATTTGCAATTATCCAATAATACTGGAGAAGACTTAGATAATTCTTTGGGTGTAATGGTTCTTGACAAATATGTTTATTTGAATTAGCTCGGTACTCTTGTCGGTTCATAGGGGTCTTTAAATAATATGTCAACAAAAAAATATACAACCGAGGTCCATTTTAAATCCCAAACATTTAAAGATCTTCAGTGTGCATATTATTTTTCGCATTCTCAAAAAATACGACTAGAAATTACCAATTTACGACGATATACGAGGCAGAAATGCTTAAATTCAAAAGAGGAAATATAATGCAAGATCCATACCGCCACATCACTTATCGAGAAAACTGGTGAAATGAAAATTATTCTTCCATTGATATTTTAGTATAGAAGAGCTAAAGTTTCAAGTTTTTCAAAATCCATTCGGCCTCACGTTCGCCGCTAGCGTATGCTCCGTGGACGCATGCTGCACCATCGATAGTTGTATGCTCGCCAGCAAATCTTATGTTAGTATCTGACAAACCGATACCCTCATGTTCACCTGACAAGTTGATGAGAATGTCTGTGGGATCGTCATTGGTGTGTAGTGTGGTATAAGATCCACGAATATAGGGATTTTTTGTCCATTCCGTGGTGATTACATTGATGGGGTCTTGGATTTTATGTCCTGGTGCTTCCAAATGTGAAAGCATAGGCTTGTAATAGGACCATGCTTCATCTTTATGAGCTTCGAGATATTGGGTAAGTGGGGCTTGAGTTAGAATGAGTAAACTACTTCCACGTTTCAAATCATCGCTATGAATGGTTGCAAAATTTACAACATGTGTGGGATATGCATACGAAGGAGGTAATGAATTGAGAGGCTCTGAAGGAACAAATCCAGGAATCTCATCGTTCCACACGGTGAACCGATCTTCATCCTTGGGCCACCATATCGAATCGAATTCGAAAATGACTTTTCCCAAGGCACCAAAGTGAACTTTCTCTAGTGCCGAGGTGATGGGAGGAGGAAGAGGCGGATTCCAGTGAATTGATTGGGGAGAAGACATGGGCAATTGCAAAATACTAAGAGGAACCGTCACCACCAAGTAATTGCAATAGATCGTGTTTCCTGTTGATGTTTCCACTGCGATCTTTCTATCGTGAAGTGTGTTTCTACGATTAATACTGCAAACGGGTGAATTTGTAGCGACACAGTTGGCCGGAATATCACGCGTAAGTTTCTCAATCAAGTATCCATAGCCCTTCTTATTAAAAAGATTTCGTCCTTGATGATCCATCATAGAGTACTTAGAACTGATCTCATCCCAAGAGCATCCGAACCAAAGTTCAAGATACCTCAAGGCTCTTTGAGCGTGTAGAATTTGTTGTTGGGATAACCGATATCCAAACTTTTCCAAGAAAAGCGTGGTGATCTTTGGAAGTGAAATATCCTGCACCTCCAAATTATCAAAAAAGTAGAGTTCCTTAAACTTCTCTAAATCTTCAACAACTTGGTCCAACTTTAGTCCTGCTACATCCAATTGTCCTTGTGATGTATACATTTTCTCGACTTTGTCGTCGTAGTAAGCATCTCTGGAAAATACAAACTCTGGATCCTGTGCCAATTCCTCTAAAACTACATTTGTGAGAGAGTCATGGAACCACAGAGCCCCTAAATCATACTTGTAGCCTAGTTTAGAAAGATTTGTAGCGGTATGTATCCGACCCCCAACATGGTCCTGTGCTTCGAGCACTTTCAAATCGGCGCAAGGCAATCCAAACTTTAAAAGAGTGTGGGCAGCTTTTAGGCCCGCAACTCCGGCGCCGATGATCACCACTTCTGCAATATTCGCCATAAAGAAACCGGGGTAATAGTCTGGGGAAGATCGGCAGAGGCGTTTTTCAAGTTCAATTTGATTCATCAAACTTCGGGGATTCCCGCGACATTTTAAACGAAGCGGCATCATGTCGTGACGACATTTAGCGCCTCGCTTTGTGTTGTGGATAACTAAATCCGATAAGACATCAATAAAAAAAAGGAACAAATTCCCAAAAGGTGACGTATTCACGATTGCTGGGCAAAGTTGACTTCAGATTGCTGAATTTCGTTTTTGCATACCGAACTCATGTAACTTGTTGAAGTAGCTGATCAGTATACCAGAATGAGGGTCGGATCTAGCTATGTGTGTGAATTAGGTGCGCAGGTAATACCAAGCGCAAGGGACTGTCATACGGCATTCTCCATGTGTTAACCATCTCGTCAAACATGAATTCTAGGCACGGGCTCGTAATAATTGCGAAAGGCTCACTCATATGCACCCTATGAAAATCTACATGGAGGGCCTGGTCACGCGGAATTAAGATAGTCTGATTTGATGAATGAAGATAGTCTGGTAGAATTGGGTTACGAAGAGTGTCTGTTGTAGAATCAGGCCATGTCAATTTGTGGAGTTTCGACCCAATCAAGGTCTCTTCAATATCATCGCCGATCTACAGTAATTTTGCAACAGTAAAATATTATTATAATACGTCTAGTAATATATATTAAGAATTGAAGGATAATCTCACGATTAACACCAGAAGTGGTAAGCTCTCATGTAGAAAGGTTTAGCGGCAATAATAGCTCTTTCTTCGGCAAGTTCTTGCTTTAACAAGTCCAAGTCTAATTCTCTTCTTCCGGTATCGATATCGATATCCTTTGCTCTGATGTATAATCTTAAGTTTCTAGTGTAGATCTTGTGGCAAATGTAGGTAACAAGAATGACTACGAAACCAATGTAGGCCGAGAAGAAAGCTTCGGCATTTGGTTTTTCGTGTAATGGCCAGACAGCGATCCAGAATTGGGCAATAAGAACAAGGATGTTCAAACCAGCACCGTAGTAAGCACCGTAAACACCAACTTGAGAAGTGAAACAGATTTCAGAAGTGTCTCTACCTTTGGCAGCCAAGGCACGTCTGAATCTAATCAAACAAATGTTAATAGACATCCAGGTAAAAATGGAGGATAACCCGGAAATGGCCAACATCCAGTTGAAAATGTCACCTTCCTTTGGAGAAGCGGCAAGGAAACATAATAAACCAAAGAGACATTGGACAATAATTCCAACTAATGGACGACCTTGTTTATCAATGTAACCAAAGATCTTTGGAGCTTGACGAGAAGCAGCAAGGGCAGCCAAGGTTCTTGAAGATGCATAGACAGATGAATTACCGACAGACAAGACTGAGATCATAATGACGACGTTCATGACAGATGGTAAACCCAGGATACCGGCATTAATAATTGGGATGATGAAAGGAGAGGCAGAAGCATCAACTCCAGAGGAAGAGAACAATCTTGGATCGTTGTATGGAACCAACATACCGACTAAAGTCAAGGAGATAACGTAGAAAAGAGTGATTCTCCAGAAAACTTGTTTGGTGGCCTTTGGTAAGGATTTTCTTGGGTTGGCAGTTTCAGCGGCAGCAAGACCGACTAATTCAGTACCAGCAAAGGCAAAAGCAGCTGAAACGAATACGGAACAGACACCCTTAAAACCATTGGCAAAGGCACCAGGGTTGTACCAGTAACGAGCACCAATGTAACCACCCTTTGGTCCACCACCAGTAATTAAAACTATACCCAAGATGATGAATCCAATAACAGCAATGACTTTAATGGCAGAGAATACAAATTCGGCTTCTCCGTAACCTCTGACACCAAAGAAATTAATACAAACAATCAAAACATAGAAAATCACAACAAACGCCGCCGGCGATATGTCTTTATTCCAGTATTTTATAGTAATAGATGCAGCAACCAATTCCAACGGTAACACAATTAACCATTGTAAAGCGTAATTCCAAGCCATAGTGAAACCCCAAGATGGGTCAATAAATCTAGAGTTATAAGTAACGAACGAACCGGAAACAGGGAAAGTAATGGCCAATTCACCAAGGGATTGAACAGTACAGTACATCATAGTACCAATCAAGATATAAGCAATAATCAAACCAGCTGGACCACCAGTTCTCAAAGAACCACCAGAACCCACAAACAAACCTGTACCGATAGAACCACCGATAGCAATCATTTGCAAATGTCTGTTCTTCAAGGATCTCGATAACGGAGAGTTGGCTGTCAAAATAGCAATCTTTTCAGCTTCTGACAAGTTTGGGTCAATCCCCAAGTCCTCGACATCGACTCTCTTGAAGGAGTCCTTGAACTTGGCGAACCCCTTTAATGGAGGACCTTGATCTTTGTCGTCGAAGCCATCGATATATACACCACCACTGTTTTGTTCACCACCAGAGGATAATTCCCTCGATCTAATGTAGTCTAATTCCTTTTCTCCACTCATGATGAATATGAAATTGATGATTGCAAAAACCTTAAACCCGCTGGAACAACTCCCTTTATATATTTCGGGATTATCGTCAAAATGTCTAGTCTCAGAGGTTAGGTTCACCCACAAAAAATAAGTGTCAGGTCCAAGATTTTACGGCATTGATAATGATAGTAGACACGGCGGTTGAACTATCAATCCCTACCCCCAATTTCTCTTATCAGTGAGAATGAGGATTTTATCTGCGGTCACAAAACGATATTTTCCTGCATACTGTTTGAAGAGGAGTCTGGCGATTTTGGGATGGGCTTTTTCCAGGCGATTCGCACCAAAAAGAATGCGGGCTCAATAATGCCGTGATGTACCTAAGGCGATGATAATGAAAACTGACCTCGTATCAGCAGGATAACTTCTTAATAGAGATTTGTAGATGTAAGTCAAAGAGCCGAAATCGTTATGATGTGACCCGATAGTCGTTGAAATAGCCGCGGTCACATAATCGCACTCTATCAAGTGTTTATACATAAATTGCACAGCAGTCCCGATTACGACGTAGATAAGCTCAAACCATGAGGAAATTCTCATCTGATTTGTGATACATTCCCCAACATGATCATTGAGCAGTTTCCCGTTTCTCGTGATTGAGTTCTTTTCCAATTCCCATCGGCTTTGTGATGGGTAGTGTGAAATTCTGGCATGTCATGAGCCATGCGATCTAATCTTCAATTTAGATAATCAATTGGGAATTCTTTTTTGACGTTTTCTTGATTTCTTAGCGTGGTGGCGCTCCATGATAAAGAATATTGAACGGCGATCCTCGTTTGAAAGATAGTCACCTCTGCCTAGTGACGATTGCATCTAGTAGATACAATCTACTCGATTTGTTGATCTCATATTGAGATATTACTTTACAGTTTTGATTTCTTTTCTTAATTGACAGAGTATTCTCACTGATAAAGAAATCAATTTACGATTCACTCCCAGTAAAAGAAATACAATTTACGATTCTGCTCACAGTAAAAGAAATGAAATTACATATCATGATGCAGATGAAAACAAATATTGATGCAGATTTGATCAATGTAGTGACAGATTGAATATCTGGATAAATTATATTGAGATTACAGATATACATTCTCTACTGAGCCACTCTTGACCAATTGTTGAATTCAACCTCACCATATTGGATTTGTCTAATCCATTCGGCGACTTTTTTGGCCGTTGGACCGGCATCGCCAGCTTCACTAGTTGGAATTTCAATGTGCTTTCCTTTGAATTCAATGTTATTGATTGGAGCTACAATAGCAGCGGTTCCAGTACCGAATGCCTCGACAATCTCGTTTTTAGCTGCACGCTCTTGAACTTCATGTATAGTTAAAGTACGCTCAGACACTTGCCAAGTGGAATCCAATTTTTCACGCGCCAAAGTTAAAGCCGAATCACGAGTGACACCTGGAAGAATAATTCCATCCAAAGGTGGAGTAACCAATTCATATTTCCCATCGTGTTTGAATACAAAAAACACGTTCATAGCACCGACTTCTGTTATGTACCCCTCTTCGCCAAAAAGCCATAAGTTTTGTTGATGTCCCCTCTTAGCTGCCAATGTTTGAGGTTCGATGCAACTGACATAATTGGATCCCAACTTATAGTTACCAACCCCTCCTGGCCAAGCACGTACGGCATAATCGGTCGCTTCCAAACTGACGGGTTTAAAACCCCCGGCAAAGTAGGGACCTACTGGAGATGCTATGACAAAAAGCAAGGCACGATCTGGACGTGCGACACCCAATCCCGTGGTGGTACCAATCAAGGTTGGTCTCAAGTATAATGAGTAGCCAGGTTCGCTAGGGACAAATCTTTCATCTACAAGCAAAAGTTTGTCAATACATTTCATCAACTCTTCGCCATCAAACTCTGGCAATGCCGCACGCTTAGCACTACGGTTCATTCTTGCCATGTTCTGGTCAGATCTAAACGTACGGATATTTCCTGACGGATCTCTATACGCCTTCATCCCTTCAAACAATTCAAAAGAGTAATGGAATACAACTGTAGCAGGGTCAAGGTTTAACGTGTGATATGGACTGATTTTTGGTGTGGCCCATCCATCTTCCAAGGTCCATTCGATTTCCAACATATGATCGGTAAATGTCTTACCGAACAAAAGTTCTTCCTTAGGCAACAATGCCTTAGGGGTTGTAGTCTTAGTGATCTCTAATTTGCTGGAATCGAAACTCATATTGATATGGTGTTTAAACGAAGAATTGCTTGGATATTCCTCTTATATATAGTGAGTCAAAAATGAAAATTTCCCCCAGTTCGCTTTTTCGGGTATCGAAGGCTCGGATGAGTCAAACTTGAGTAAACCTCTGTTACAAGCCCACAAACAATCTAGCACCATTAATGAACATGGGCTACTGATATTAGGATTTGGCATACTTTACGGATGTATTATCAGCCATCAAATTCAAGAGCCATAAAATTCAAGGCCATAAAATTCAAGATTACGACGCATGTTTTAGCACCATGAACTCAATTCAAGCTTGACTAATCTAATTGATTGAGCACGCAAATGCATATCACGTAGCTACCGAATTGGACTGATGACTCTCTGCTGACGCAACCATATAAGTCTTAGTGTTGATCAAAATCCACGACTTCTCAAGATACGTCACCTGATCAGGTACATTGGTTGATACCCTAGTCTAAGAGTATCTAGTACTATCTAGTAGTATCCATTACTATCCATTACTATAATTGCAAATAGAATCTGTACTAACCGTGGTGCCGGGATTAATGGAATTTGGAACTCATCTAATTAATTGGGCCGTATAGTCAACTCATCTGTCAATTGGGCTGTATAGTCAACTCACGAATCTGCAATATTGATGATTGTGCATCTTAATCTTAGTAGAATATGATACCGCCAATAATAGCGCACCCACAGTATGCAATGTCTTGGATTGTGCTCTTCTAATCGCTACATGCTACTAAGCTCCGAGTAGTATTTCTAAATTTCTGCAAAAAAACAAGAATTTGCACCCATAATTTAATACTACAATCTCGTTATATTCTCCCAACTTATTATAAAACTCTTTTGTAGTCATTTTGTAATCATTTTGTTTGTGGTAATTTTAGTATCTTAAAGTCTACAGTTTCATCATTTTGAGATGTTAGAGCCTAAGCTAGATTATTGCTACCTTTTATTTTTGTATACGTGATTTGAAAATCTTTAAGAGTTTTGGTGAGTAGATATTACTAACCAAAACAGATACATTATAGCAGATTGGGAAACTCTAGGTTCTGAGAGTACAGGTTATCCTAATAATTATATTAGTTAATATTAACATAAAACACTTATATATACTTATAGATACGTCGATGCCGTGAGAAATTCATATTACTATTTTCTGGATACTTCTCTTAATATTTATAGAGATCTATATCTTGGAAATTATATATTTTGAAACATTCAACAAGTGGTGTCAGAATATCAAATACATCCTTCCGTGACTCATTGGTCATGAATCATCTCGATCTCCATTCTACTATTTCTGAAATGTATTTCTAAATTAATATTTTAAACTTAACTACTTTTGGTAATCTTCAGGGTAGAATACCAATCTTTCGACACCCTTGGCAGTCAATAATACCATTCTGATTACACCACCAGAAGAACCATCCCATTTAATGGCTTCTGATAATGCGGTTTTGGCAAAGTCAACACACTCGTCTCTTTCCATATTCTGCTTGAAATTTTCATTACACCACCCGTAGATAAAGGTAGAACCAGAACCAGCAATTGAGTAGTCCTGCTTATGTATGGATCCACCAATTGGAATTGAATAAACACTACCTCCATTCTTCTTATCGTACCCAGCACAAATAATACCAGCAGACAAAGTGTCCTTATTATTATAACACATTTCTTGGAAAACATTAGCAGCAACGTCAGTGGTTGGAGTTTCATCGAACGGCAATTGTGATGCATATATTTGCAAGTAATGCTTGACTATGTCGGCCACGGCTTGTGTGTCTGCTGCTGATCCAGAACGACAACAGTATATAGTATCATGAATTTGGGTTAATTTATCGGTAACTCTATTGGCGATATATGAGCCAGTGGTTGTTCTTGAATCTGCTCCCAACAATACACCATCTTTATAAACTACCGCCATGATGGATGTACCCAAGTTCACCTCACCTTTCTTCAAGTGGTTGATATCCACAGAGATTCCGTTCATTGTGTGTTATGTGTTATAGTATGTTTTAGTATGAGAAATATCACTGCAATTGCTTGAATTGACCCTGCTGTGTATCTTGAAGGATATGTATCTATAGGTGGTTGAATCTGAATTGCCACTGAGTATTCTCACTTGGTCGCTCCAACGAAAATTACCTGGTCGCGTGACCGAAGTCACATGTATAAAAATGTAATCTATGTGTGCCAAATTAAAAAGGCTAACATCAATATACCATATATGGAATACATAGAACTTATATGATGGAGGCCTGAATCTAATATGTGCTTAAATGGTTATATTGATTGCAAGTTAATATATTCTTAGCGATTGATATAGTATTTAACCACACACGACCAACTTTCAAAAGTATCTAATAACAATATCCACTACTGGAACAACTGATATAGATAACGTAACTACTAATTCATATTAAAAGCCTGTACTAATCACTACGTTGTTCTTGATAAGTTTGGCCCAGATTATGTCAGCATATCTTTCGTTCATATACATCTCCTGTATATAAAAATCCATATACTTGGCAAATGATTCAACACATCTATTACGATCTCTTCTTCAAGAAAAGACGGGGTTATGTACTGGACGATATATATACTCGTGTGGATTAGCACACTTACGTCTGCATTATTTATTCCTGCTAACAAAGAACCTACTTTTGCCGACTTGAGTCCCGCCCTTACTTCACAAGAAATCCAACATCTAGAAGGTGATCCCTTGATCACGGAGAAGGTGATTTTTGAAATTTACCAGCGTCCTACTGAGAAAAATGACCCTAGCAACCCAAAGAACGAAGGAACACACTTGGGAAATTTGACCATAGGACTCTTTGGCTTGACTGTACCAAACACGGCCCAAAACTTTGCACATCTTTCAAGCGAAACGTATGGTTTTGGCTATAAAAATGTTATATTCCATCGTGTGATTGAAAATTTCATGATTCAAGGGGGTGATTTTGAACGTGGGACTGGGACAGGAGGCTACTCCATCTACGATAAGCTGAAATTTCCTGATGAAAACTTTAAAATCAGCAACAATAAAATGGGACGTCTTGCAATGGCTAACAGCGGCCCAAATACCAACGGTGCCCAATTTTTCATTAGCAATAAAGACGATCTTAAGTTTTTGGACGGAAAACACGTAGTGTTTGGTCAATTGATCGCAGGTTTCGATACGTTGATCGCTATTAGCAAAACCAAAGTCCAGGATGCCAGACCTCTCCAAGAAATATACGTAAAAGACATTGAAGTGGTCAAGTTGGAATACCAACCTATCAAGTCATTTATGCCTATTACCCAAGAAGAAAGCCCTACCAATGATCCATCTTTTAAGACGTTTGAGGCCGTAGAAGAACCAAGTTCATACTACGGTTATTTCTTCGTTATCTTGTTCCTCGCTATATGTTTTTTGTACTATAACCGTTGGTTTTATAAAAGACAGTACATCACAGATATAAAAGATACTGCATATTTCTAATTTCATAATCGCACAATACACATCTAAAAATTATATTCTATAAGCTGTGATATCTATGCCACACACAACAAAACTTATATAGTAAATCTGACCTAGCATACCATAGTCAAAGCCTACTTGACATACTCCAACTATAATCTCCTTATCCATAGAATTTTAATCTCCGTTTTCTGACTCTTTCCAATTTCCAGGTTCCTTACCTATAGTCATAATAATACAATACTATGTCCAAATCTTCCGAGTTTCCTATAGTAATAGTCAAAAATCTACCCTTCAACACACCCACAGATACACTCTATGAATTATTTGGAAAATATGGAAATATCAATCAACTCCGAGTTCCCGAAACTTCATCTCAAGACCGTTCCAATCTTGGTTCATGCATTATAGTATATAACAATTTAAGCAATGCAAAGCGAGCTTCTAGTGAATTAAATGGAATCAACTTTGGAGGAAGATACTTGGTAAGTTCGCTTTATTCAGTCGACTCGTCGAAACTCCTAGAGGAGGATTATATCGTACGAAAAACACAACTCGATGAATTGAAGAAACAATATGGAATAAATTGAAGAAACTTGAAGAACAACTTGAAGCTTGAAGAATGGAATCACTTTAAGAAAGTGAGTATATCATAAAATTTATAGAAATACTCAATGGCTACAATCATATACAACTTATCATAGATGTTTATATTTTCTATACAGACCCTAGTTTTTGGAGATGGAAAGATCAATCAACGATAATAAATAATAACTGATCAATCCTACAAAAACAAAACCGGAAATCTTTGCAATTTTCAAGAAGTAGCTGACCTTGGAGTATTTGTAGACTACAAGTGCGTCCAATCTTGAGATATCACTGAATAAGTTCCTGTAGTGAATAGTGACCTTGACGTGACCCTTGGAAACATCCAAGTAAGACAATTCGTTGTCAACAGTAATAGATTCAAATTCAACAGGACTTGAGACGTTGACAAACTCCGAGTTCTCAGGCAAGTAAAAGTTCAAATAAGTGTTATTGTATGACGCATCGGCAAGAGTGTTTATAATTGGCACTTTGACAATATAAGTATCATCAGAATTATGGAACTTACGAACAGCACTCGATAACTTATTATTCCATCCCAAGGTGAAGTTGTAGTGCCAGTTTCCAAAGATTGGGAATCTGGGTTGAAGCAAAAGATGGCTTTGAATCAATTTGTGGGTGGATACAACACCAACCAAGTCAGAATAATAGTAATCGTCAAACTTGGTGGTGTCAGTAGTTTGGAATTCAAGATGACTCAAAGCCCAATGGTTTCTTTCAGCTTCGTAACGACCCGTCATCCAGTCAACTCTTGAGAATCCCTTGGATAATTCAGCAGCGTTATTAGTCAATTCATAGTATTCTTCAATTGGCAACTGATCAACGTCAGAGGCAGTAATCCAAATAGATCTGTTCAAGTTTTCCACTCTGGTCAAAGGACGATTGTGTTCGTACATCAAACCCATAGGTTGCAAGGTGAACGGTTCGATGTCTTCCATGATAGGACCATAAACAAGTGATTTGTTTTCGACTCTTGGTCTTAAATCTGGAACGTTTTCAGAAACAATCACGTCTTTAGAAAGGAACAATTCCATTTCTTGACCCTTGGTAATTCCAGTAAAATGCAATGAATATTCGCTGGTTTTGTATGGAGAGTAAGGGAACTTGTTCAATTTGATCAATAACGATTGAGTCTGAGCCATATCCAACTTAGCAGGCAAAGGAGTCAATCCTTCAATGTAGACATAAATGACTTTCAATTCGACCTTGGAGTTGGGTGCAATTGGTGCTGGGAAGGTCAATTTGAAGAGCTTTGGCTCGATTTCTACTGGAACAATTTGAACTTTTTGGTCAACTAAAGTTACTGAAACAATCGAAAGACCATCAATAGAGTCAAAACCATCGTTGAGAGTATAGTAATAAGTATCTTGTGGCAATTCACCGATGTTTTTGATTTCAATCAAATCGTTTTCCTTGACAAATGAACTGGCAAGATCAACCGTACGTAAGTAATGAGTATTTTCCCACGTGTTTGTTATGGAATCTATAAGCAATGAATTACATAATGTGACAAAAAGTCCCACTGTAACCAACACACTACTCCAGGAATTGAACATGATAAGTTAAGTATGAATCTGTAGTTGCCAGAGTTGTTTTCAGAAATATTTCAATAAATTGAACACCTCGACTTTTTCATCCTGTACATAGTGGTCGTGTCGGTTGTTATAGTATGGAGGAGGATAGATACAGAATACTATTAGCAATAGGAGGGCACAAAGGAAAGAGTAACTGGCGCTAGCGGACAAGGAGTCATCCTAGCTCATAAAACGATTTAGGGATTGTTTCTGTGTAATGTAATTGACCAATATCGCGTTTTCAAGTAGTTTTAGTAGTCTCGCCTGGAAGGGCGCAATTTTGAAGAACTCCTTCAATTGATGATAATACTAAACCCCTTCAATTGCCATTTTATTGTATATGATTGGATATATTAAAGGGGGAGGGAGGAGGAATTCAACTTAAAATACATTTTAAAGTTCTTAGGTAAACAAATGTAACGGGTCGTTGTATAACAACCGTCGCAAATCTACTGGAGTCATTACATAACAGCTGTCACAATTTACTATAATCATTATATAACATCCGTCATGAATATACTAAAAGCACACATAATTCCATTTGCCTTCGGCAATTTTCCCATACTGCTTCAAAATAAATCAAGGTCGTAAAGTGTTTGCCACTTCAGATCATTTGGGGAGAGCCAGTGTGTTTCATTTGGCAGCCCATAATTCGCCACCTCTGGTCTGATAATTACGTCTACAAGGTATAGAGATTATAAAGTTCGAAGTAGTATACGGGTAATTAATGACTAGCTGTCTTTGTATCGAGTTATAAACTACTAGACACTTTTTGCACTTCTTCGTCGTGCTCACCTTTATTGCTCTATCACCGGTCGCAGTTTTGTTGCACTTATCGTTGGCTCAACCCACACTCTCCTCACATATTACCTGCCCACTAGTCCTAAGAGCTTATATATCTCCTAATTTACATCTTTGCGGTCTCACTAACCCCATCTTATAACATTTATCCTTCTACTATTTTAAACATTCCACTGAACAGAGTTTTGCCGCATTTTTGTACATTGCTGAAAAGTAAACACACAAAAATAACAGGACATCCGCCAATAATTAGTTTCAAGTTTGCTATAGGTTGACAGACTAAAACTCCACCGGATTTTTAAAGAGTTTGCTTCTAACCTCGTTAACATTCATATATTGACGTTGGATATACAATACAATAGTGAAACCGACCTCCACCACAGTTCCCACATATCCGTACCTACTTGAACGTTTTTGAATTTTTTCCTTGAATTTCACTAACATCTTATAACCGCTGAATTTGCCATCCAATTAAAATTTTGGTTTGCTTTCAAGATCGTGATCTGTTTGAAAGTTATTGTGACTGTTAGTAGTTGGCCGAACACTTGGACGAACACTAATACTTGTTAAGTTACTGTTGGATACCCAATCAGTATTCAGAGATTGTTTTGATCAGAACTTGTGAAATATGTCCTTCGAAGATCTTATACCTGTTGTAAACAAGTTACAGGATATTGTAACCACCACGCAACTTTCCGAATTGGATTTACCAATTTTGGCTGTTGTTGGTTCCCAATCTTGTGGTAAGTCGTCGGTATTAGAGAACATTGTCGGCAAAGACTTTTTACCCAGAGGCACTGGAATTGTCACCAGAAGACCGTTGGTTTTACAATTAATTAACGTCGAAGAACCCGAAGCTAGCGGAAGTACCAGCGGAAGCACCAACTCCGATAAGGCTTCCAAAAAATACGACAAATCTTCCGACGATCAAGAAATTAACTTGGAAGAACATTTAAGAAAACATGCCAACGGTTCAAAATATCGTCATCCAACAGAATGGGGTGAATTCTTACATATACCCAACAAGAGATTTTATAACTTCCATGACATTAGAAAAGAAATCGAGAATGAAACTTTAAGAATTGCTGGTCAAAATAAAGGTATCAGTAGATTACCGATTAACCTCAAGATTTATTCCAATAAAGTATTAAACTTGACATTGGTTGATTTGCCAGGTTTAACCAAGATTCCTATCGGTGACCAGCCTACTGATATTGAAAGACAAACTAGAAACTTGATTTTAGAATACATTTCAAAGCCAAACTGTATTATCTTGGCTGTTTCTCCAGCAAATGTCGATTTGGTTAATTCTGAATCGCTTAAATTGGCTAGACAGGTGGATCCTACCGGTAAAAGAACCGTTGGTATCTTGTCCAAGTTGGATTTAATGGACCAAGGTACAAATGCCTTGGATATTTTGAAGGGAAATGTCTATCCTTTGAAATTGGGATTTATTGGTATCGTCAACAGATCCCAACAAGATATTTCAGAAAGTAAATCTTTGGAAGATTCGTTATATTCTGAACATCAATTCTTTCAGAACCATCCCGCTTACAAAACCATGTCTAGCAAATGTGGTACACGTTACTTGTCAACAACATTAAACAAAATCTTAATGAATCATATTAGAGAAAGATTGCCCGATATCAAGGCTAAATTGAATACTTTGATGGGACAAGCTGAACAAGAATTGGCTAGCTACGGTGATATCCCTTCATTAATGAGCGATTCGAAGGAAGCAAGAGGCGCCATGGTTTTGAATTTGATGACCAAGTTTGCAAACAGCTTTGTCAACTCCATCGATGGAACTACCATGAATGAACTTTCAACTAAAGAATTATGTGGTGGTGCTAGAATTTACTACATCTACAACGATGTTTTTGGTTCCCAGTTGGCTGCCATCAACCCTACTCACAATTTATCTATTCGTGACATTAGAACCGCTATTAGAAATTCTACCGGTCCTAGACCTTCTTTGTTTGTACCGGAATTGGCATTTGATTTGTTAGTGAAACCACAAATTAAATTATTGGAACAACCAAGTCACAGATGTGTTGAATTGGTATACGAAGAATTAATGAAGATCGTGCATAGCGTGTGTTCATCCAACATCGGTGTGGAAATGAACAGATATCCTAAATTGCAAAGCAAATTGATTGAAGTTGTTAGTGACTTGTTAAGAGAGAGACTTGGTCCTACCATCAAATACGTCGAATCTTTGATTGAAATCCACAAGGCCTATATCAATACCAACCATCCTAATTTTGTAGGTGCTGCTAAGGCTATGAGCATTGTTGTCGAAGAACGCCAAAAGCAAAAGGAAATGGAACTGTCAAGTAAATTAAGATTAGCAAGTGAACGAATTTTGAATAAAAAGTATGACGAGGCTATTGACGAAGGATCGGAACCAAAACAGAATGGTACCGTGGACTTGGATGAAGATATTAACTCTGTGGATGACGTTATCAAACCTCCAAAAATGAAGAGAAGTGACTCCAACAAAACCACTTACTCCATGAAGTCCGAATCTACACCAAACATGTCCTCATCACAGCACTACCACCAAGAATCATATTTGAATTACTTCTTCGGTAAGGATCCTGTTATTCACCAACAACATTTACAAACCCAAGCACAACTCAACCCAACACCATTCAAATTTCCTCACCATCAAGAAAGTACTTTACAATTCAATAGCAATTTTGTGAGCTCTGGCCACAATGTTAGTGCATCGCAACCAAACATGGACCATTTCAAACAATTGAGCATGAATGATACAATCAACATTGGGGAAGAAATCAGCTCATTCGAAAGCGACGATAGTATCAATGACTTGAGCGAGCGTGAACAATTGGAATGTGAATTGATCAGAAGATTGATCGTTTCGTATTTTGGAATTGTAAGAGAAATGATCCAGGATCAAGTTCCAAAATCCATCATGTGCTTATTGGTGAACTATATCAAACAACACATTCATAACCGTTTGGTAGTCAAGTTGTATAGCGAGTCGTTGTTTGACGAGTTATTGCAAGAAGACGAAGGAATCCAGGCCGAGAGGGAAAAGTGTATTGAATTATTGAAGACATACAGAGAAGCATCCAGAGTTATTAGTGATGTTGTATAACCTTTCATCCTTCGTACATTATTAAGGATGTTGTTTAGACGTTACTTTACCTATCGTTAGTGACGTACCTCACCTATACATAGTTTATATTCACTGTTCATAGCAAATTATTTGATTGAAAGAATTACAGTAGGCAGCAGAGTTGCAGTTTCTCACCAGTGATTACAGTCATACCCCGATACAGGTTGTGGATGATTGTGACTTTGCTTCTTATTATGAATTTTAATTTCGCACCCAAATTTTAACTAGGTTTTATTAGTGGCACAAAAAAAAACCGGTGATACAGATATTGAATTGTATTGTTGACTATATGAAACTAGATTCAAACAACTCATGAAAGATCTTCAGAACCACCTCCGTAAATTTGCCCAATTTCCAGATACTAGTGATTTTCTTTACGTTTATAGGTTATTCTTGCGAAGATTTGTATCAAATATTGTCGTTTTACAAACGATGCGTGCACGGCGGTTCTTTTCTCTTTTCTCTTCCGTTGGAACAAATTGCGTTTCGTTGAGGAACAATTAAATAAGGTGGAGAAGGCCACAATTACTAGATCAGAAAAACAAATGGATCTTACTAAAGAAATTTGGGTGTGGGGTAAAGTGGTAGTATTTATGGGTCTACCTATTATGAAAATACAACTTTAACTGCCAGTTGCCCCGAGTTTTGATCGTGGTGTAATCCTGCGGTGTTGGTATATTCTCCACGGCCCTATAGATTTTGCTGTCTTGAATCACAATAAGAATTATGTGCCTTGACCCGCGGTAGCGATGTTTAGCTCATCACATTGAGGAATATAAATCACCGATTAAAACTAAATAATCAATCCAGCACAGCTTTAAGTCATCATAGATTCCATTCAAGACCTTTCTCGTCTTTTCATATACAAATTAGCTATTCTGTAGTTTTGACAAGAAAAAAATGTCTGTCAAAATAAAACTAGCCTAAAAAATCCGTCAAATTTGAAGGGTCGCACGTCCAAATCTAGCAATTTAAGACGCCATATAAATCCGACAGATATCACCCTGCACGGCACCATTTTATTTCACTGTACGGTTCGGCATGAAACTTAATCTGTAGATAAAGAAATACATAAAGATCCCACAATTTTGAAATATATAAATATTTAACCCAAAACTGCCTTCAGACTTGCTGAAATTTGAATAAATATCCTGGTTCTTTTTCATCATGAGCAGCTTAGAAGAAAAGAATATTGACTACGAAAAGAATCAAGAGATTTCCAGTCGGGAATCGTCCGATGGACAACCAGAAAAGGCTCATCATTTTATAGACAAAATAGGGTTAAGATTTAATGCTGAGATCAGAGGTATCGAAAGGGTTCCTGAGGACCAAAGAACGGACAAATCCTTCTTTTCTCCCTTGACTATGTTCTTGTCTCCAAATTTGGCCATTTCAGCGTTAAGCACAGGTGCTTTAGGTCCAACTTTATTTCATCTTGATTTCAGAACTTGTGTTTTATGTATTGTATTTTTTGTTATCATAGGAGCTTTACCAGTAGGGTTCTACTCTGTTTTTGGGATGAAATTTGGACTTCGTCAGCAAATCTTGTCAAGGTACTTTACAGGTAATATCATGGGTAGAGTTTTTGCTTTATTTAATGTTATTTCGTGTATTGGCTGGAATGCAATTAATATTCTTCCTTGCGTGCAAATTTTCTCTGCCATGGGTCCATTACCTCCATGGGCAGGATGTTTGATTTTGGTTATCATTACATGTTTTGTGGCATTATTTGGATATAAGGTTATTCATACATATGAGAAATACTCGTGGATACCAAACTTTATCATCTACTTGATTATGATAGCGAGATTGACCAAGTCCGGAAATTTCACTTGGGGTCACATGGATCAAGGAACTGCCGAAGCTGGTCATGTTTTAAGTTTTATTGCAACGATTTTCGGGTTTGTTGCAGGTTGGTCTCCATCTGCAGCTGACTATTCTGTATACATGCCCAGTGATACTTCACCTGTGATGGTGTTTATGTGTATGGTTGTTGGTCTAAGCGTTCCTGCGATTTTTGCATGTATCCTAGGTGCTGCCTGCGCTATGGGAACATTTACCAGTGTTGCTTGGAGTCAGGCTTGGGAAGACAACTCTGTTGGTGGATTAGTATATGCGATTTTGGTTGTTGATAACTTGCATGGCTTTGGAAAATTCTGTGTTGTAATCTTAGCATTGTCTTCTATTGCCAACAATTTACCTGGATCGTACTCCTTAGCATTGGCTACCCAAGCTATTTGGTCTCCGTTGGCCAAATTCCCAAGATTGGGTTGGTGCTTAATTGGGAATTTCCTTTCTTTGGCATTATCTATCCCTGCCTATTATGTTTTCGCAGACACCATGGCAAACTTTTTGAGTATTATTGGATACAACGTATCTATATACTTGGGTATATCATTAACGGAACATTTCATTTATCGTAAGGGTTTCGGTGGATACGATGTCACTAATTTCAATGACAGAAGTACAACGCCGGTGGGCTTTGCGGGACTCGTTGGATTCTTATTCGGAGTTGCTTCGACCATTCTTTCTATGAATCAATCCTGGTACCAGGGTGTGATAGCCAAAAAATTCGGTGCAGATGGTGGTGACATTTCGTTTGAATTAAACATCATCTTTGCATTTGTTGGATACAACATAATCCGTCCATTTGAACTTAAATATTATAAACGTTAGAATAAACGATTGCAAATGTACATCCTATAAAATTATCATTATTTTTTTCCCGTCCCGCAACGTGCATGAAAGAATGCGTTTTGAGATGTGGAAAAATAACTCACTAAGACCATAAAAATAAGATCCGAAGATTTGCAACTTCGATTATATGCATTCCTTTTCGACTCTAAAGAATATTCTTCTATAATATACTTATAGACACTATAAGGCAAAGAAAATCAAATCCTCTAAGAAAATAACAGCCAATTAGTTGCTATTTCGCAAGTATCACGATTTATGCGGAAACTTTGGTAATACCCTCCAATGATATAGACCTTAAACAGGTTTGTATTTCGAGTGATTTGCTTGTGGATACCGAGCTCAAACTATTTGATGGAGTCCACTATGTGCCAGTCTGGTCAAATGGAAATGGCAAGTTGACTCATTTGTGTGAAATGTATTGGCATAAATATTACTTGGATTGCCATCGAATGTAAGATCACTATATGTGGAAAAAATCAACTTGGATAAAAATCCAGAAAAGACTCTTCTTGATGTGGTTAGGAATTCCGACATTCCCCGAGTAAATCTCGTAAGAAAATCTCTAACCTTGGACGAAGCAGTTAGTTTGTGCTCTCAATTTCTCAAACTCCTCACATTTTGATTCATGATGAACCTAAAAATCATTTAGAAATATCATAGATCGAGCCTTTGATTGAAATGCTCCAGAACTGTGAACGGGCCACTTTCACCTCTTTACTCGACGAGTACTTTATTTCAAAAGTTGCAAATGACGTCCATAATTTTGACGATAGACAGCTGAAGAAGTTTGAAGGGGACTCGAAGAGAACATATTATAGTTGGAGTAAACAGTTCGGATAAATAGCTTGACAGACACTTATCTAGGATTTCTCATTATATCCCTTCTCTTTCTATGAACTCTCTTCTATATTGGTTTAATTCTATACTGCCAAATGACTTGAAATACAATTGAGTATACTTCATCAAATCAGTGAATTTCAAATTTACCTTTGTTGACCGGCCACCAAAGGTTCTAGATCCCGGTGGACTATTCATTCCTTTTGAGTTTTCGTTGTTGTTACTATTCAAGAATTGGTATACTTCTTCCTTGGATTGCATGGATCGTAAATGGTTCTCTAAACATTTGAAAATGGCAAGACTGAGAGAGATCAATTTGATTGCCTTTTGATCTTCGGTTTTTGATTTTTCTATTTTTGCATCATAGTAGTCACTGCTGTGAGGACGGTTCACACTTGTTGTAGAGAGAGGTTTAGTCGAGTCAGTTTCAGTTTCGTGTGCTCGGTTGATAATATCTCCCACAAGTAACATATCAAAAATCTTGAACCAGGTATCGAGGTCTAAGAATTTCAAGTCAATAAACACCGAGAGCCACCAATTCATAGTTATCAAGTCAACTTCAATATCAAGATTGTGGAAATGACTGGCTAGTTTGGGTATATGCCGAGGCATGTATATTCGATTCATTATCATCTGGTCGATCTTTATATTCATTAACGACGTGAAGAATACCCGCTCTTGATGATTCAGGGCATGAAGTGCTCGCGATGAAGAAACGTTTGTGGATATCATAGGGTTCAAGTGCGAGTCAGAGTACTTGGGGAGAACTTCTTCAATTAACCCAATGAAGATCCAGAAAATATCTTCTTCGTTGAAATGCTCGTTGTAGCCAGTGTCGGAGGTGCCATCACTCTTGCTAAGTATTAGTAGAAGATTTCCAATTATTTTATTCATACCTTGATAATAACCAATGTCGGTTCTATACGAAACAAAGGCATATAGTATACGTTGCAACTTGTAAAAGTTAGGTCCTGGTTTGAGTTCTATGAGATTGTTAAAATAATAGTTCCAAGGTAGCGTCCGATGTAGATCCAAATTAATCTGTTTAAGGTTGTTCTGAATCGTTTTCATGCGTGGGTTTTCAGTGTTCATTGAATCCTCTGTCTGCGATAGCTTTACTTCATTCAAAAGCTGTTGATACTCACCATTAACTCTCAAGTTCTTTGTTCCAGACATTTCTAACCATAGCTGAAGACGGTATTTGGGAGATATTCCGACTTGAACTATCAAACTGATTAACCGATCGTAATATTGCGGACTACGCAAACTAGATGATTTTTCAATTGTGTTATCTAATTTGATAAGGTTCAAGGCGTGGATACCAAAGATTTCGGAGCCCATATCATGGTCCTCGTTCTTATACTTGTAAAAATCCTTCTTGATGTCTTTTACAAGGTTATCCCACTGCATTTCAAATTGGAGATTTGTAGTATCATGAATCTTGGAGATTTCTTTGAGATGATCTATAGTTTGAAGTTTGTCTTTGTTTCCAATCAAGATTGCTTGAAAGTCTTCGAGCGACACATTAGAAGGTCGAGACAGTAATTCCGAATCAGTGTTTGGTGGCTTTACTTCTTCTTGTTGGTCTTGGGAGGTGGCAATGAAAGATCTGTCCTTAACAATGTGGTCAATATCGGTAAAAAATCCATACTTATCAATATTTATCTCATCCAAGTTCTTCGGCAGAAGGAGGGACGAATCAGATTTCAAATCCTGTTCGTCATGAAGGTCAGTTCCACGTAAGTTTATGCTATCGAGTTCTAATGGAACTTTTGTAAAGGAAGTCTCTGAAGAAGGTTCTTTCCGTCGTAAATCACTTGTATTTTTAAAGTTCAAGGGAAACGATCGAGAATGGGGTCTTTTGGGATATATAGCTTCGGAAGGAGCAGGTGTAGATAAGTCTTCTGACGAGTTGAACCAATTTCGAAGCCAGCTTTTACTACTGTTAGATTTCAAGCCCCTGGTGGGTTGTGGAGAGGCTATTTCACTTTCAGAGGAGCGACTCATAGGCCTATGGCTAACAATATCCTCATTAATAGCGTTCCCAACGAGATCTTTTAGTATATTATTGACCTTTTCAGGTTCGTTTTTGGCGGAAGAAGATCCTGACTGGGGGGCGGATACGGAACCATCGTCTAGTTTCTGGTTGATTTCCAAAGTGGATAGGTTGCCATAGTCGTTACATAACTTAATAAGCTTCTGTTCTCTTACAAACTTTTGCTGACGAAGTAGAATCAATTCCGATTCTTTGTTGGCCAAATCTATTGAGAGCTGTTTGATAAGAAGGGTCGGGTCATTGTTGTATTTGATGCTTAGAAGACGTTGAAGTTGACCATCTTTTAAGTGGTGGATATTGCCGCCCAAAAAATTGATAACAGATTCTTTATTTGGATTTTCAGTTTCCAGGTCGTCGATTGGTGACTTATCTCCATCATCCATACCAAAGAGATTAGACTTGACTTTAGGCTCTAATTGAGTAGATGCAGACAAGTAGGCAGCTGATTCCTGTGGAAAGAGACTGTACCTTTTCCTTGCCATAATTGAAGCAAGACGAGTTGCAACTAAATGTTGTTAGGAATCAAGTTGTGCACTTGATTGTTTGTAGGGGAATGTTAGAATGTGTCGTGTTCGGAAATCGAACTTGCGACCTAGGCTAGCAGAGTTTGGTACTGGAAGAACACTTAAATTCTAGCTATATATAACTTCATGTATATGAACCCATGTATGTCCTCATGATAAACTCAAGTATCAAAAAAAATGTTAAATCTCTTTGTAAAGCGTGTCATCTTTATGCAAGGACAATGCTAATCTTCTCTGTATTGTTAAAATTGACAAGTGTACCACCCCGAAGGATAGTACGAAAAATCAAAATTTAGCGCGAATATGAAGAGAGTGAATATGCTGAATTTATTAAACAACTAGTACTGAAGTGGCCCTTAGTTAACAGAATATGAAGACACTAATTTAGGTATAGTCTAATATAGAATGAATTCATAAACTCTAAGCTAGCGGAGTCGAATAATAGCAGAAATCGAAAACTGTCGATAAGTTATGTGGAGAATTGATATTAAGTTCTTGTGGTTTGCAATAATCAGCCATAACGTTTATATATTCAAATACCTGATAAGGATTTCTGTAAATATTTCGTTCCTGCAGTAATGTATTATCCTGCTAGTAATAATCCGTTCTAACTACTGTCAAGATTAATACCAAGTTGACTCTGATATCCTGCGTAGAGTGATTCTTCGAATCTTCTAGGATCCACTTCATCAAGGTTGAACTGGCCACGTCATATGACACGATTTGAGGATGAACCGAGTATGGGAACAACTCCCCCAAACAGACAGGTTGAAAATGAATGAAGGCTGAACAATGAAGTATTGATCAAAAGGGAATTTGGAATCAGATGAAATATTCAACCCAAATCTGTGTACCCCTTGGGGAGTTTGGGGAGGGGGGGCCAAAATTACGTCATAATTGGACGATCAAGATTTAAACAATTACTTCGTGCTAGGACTACTTCGCCGATCCAAAGTGGAAACATAAATGTAGTAGGCACCACAAATAGGTCATAATTATCCCGAATGCTCTCCTTAGAATTGACGTGTTCTTTGAAGAACATCGCAGCATGAAAAGTGACGAAAAAATAGAAATCGATCCGTTTTTGTTCTTGATCTGAAGCCGTTTTTGATATACTCGTGGGCTGTTGTTTAAGCATCCATTCTCGGATTTGATAGAAGATATATAGCATCATGGCACGGTTGTCTGTGAAGATAATCGCGGTGGTTTCATCCATCTTGATCGTGTTTGGGTTGTCGCAGATTACAAGGACAAATATTGTTTATGTCGACAGCGTTACGAAGGAGGTGCTTCCCAAAAGTGTTGTCAGTCCAGCAAAGGTAGGGGATCTTGACACTACCTTGACAGCAGTACAGATGTCAACTGCACAACTGTCAACTGCACAGCTGTCAGAGGTACTTGGTGATACCAGAGTCAAAGCTACATTTGTCAGTTTAGCAAGAAACTCCGAACTATACGATTTGATTCAGGCGATCAGAAGAGTTGAAGACAGATTTAATCGCAAATTCAATTATGACTGGGTTTTCCTCAACGACGAAGATTTCACCCAAGAGTTTAAAGATCTTACTACAGCTATCGTTTCGGGGAAAACAAAGTATGGAAAAATTCCAAAAGAACACTGGTCGTATCCCGAATGGATAGACCAAAAGAAAGCAGCAGAAACAAGACGTGTAATGAAGGAAAAGAACATTATTTATGGGGATTTGGAAAGTTATAGACACATGTGTCGGTTTGAAAGTGGGTTCTTCTGGAGAAATGAATTGATGGAAGAGTATGATTGGTACTGGAGAGTCGAGCCAGGAATCAAGATCCACTGTGACTTGAACTACGATTTATTCAAGTTCATGCAAGACAATGATAAGGCATATGGATTCACTATTTCCATCCATGAATTCGAAGCTACAATCCCTTCTTTATGGCAGCATACCAAAGACTTCATCAAGCTTCATCCTGAATATATTGCTGACAACAATCTTTTGGATTTTATCTCGAACGATAAGGGTGAAACTTACAATCTCTGTCATTTCTGGTCGAATTTTGAGGTTGGTAGTTTGGCGTTTTGGAGATCCAAGGCATATCAAGACTACTTTGAATATTTGGATAAAACTGGTGGGTTCTTTTATGAGAGATGGGGCGATGCACCAATCCATTCGATCGCTGCTGCGTTATTCTTACCAAGAGAAAAGATCCACTATTTCGAAGATGTTGGATACACTCATAGTGTTTATACCCAATGTCCTTTGAATGCACAGTACCGTTATGACCATAAATGTCATTGCAATCCAAAGGACGACTTTACATTTAGAGGATATTCTTGTGGTAAGAAGTACTACGACGTCATGAACCTTCAAAAGCCAAAAGAATGGGAGAAATATACATAGTGAAGATTAGATGCCGAAGATGCTGATAGGCTACATACTGTAAAGCATTTCTTACCCAAAATGAATATATTTGAATTCTCACATATTTTATCAACGCGTAAAATTGTTAAATAATAGGGCACGTAGGAAGCCGCAAGAAACCTAGTTGGGATTCAGAAAATATCCGCTTTAATAATATCGTGTTTAATATGAAGACAAAGTTTTGTCTCCTTTTACGTCTATTGTTAAATCAATATTCGAAATAAGCCCTTCCCCCAGTTATATGAAATATCTGAAATGCTCATAATTGTAAGTATAACCTGCAAATCTGCTATTGTAGCCTGTAACTTTTCACTAGATAGCATAAAAAATGCCTGGTCACAAGATTTACGCTAGCTAGTCCTAAATATTTACGAAGAATCATAATAGATTCTTTGGCAAGTCACGTAACGTACCGTGGCTCAAGCACAGAAGGTCTATTGACCAAATGTAATGGGGTATCCCTGGGCTTCGAAGAACAAACAAATGCGGAAAACTCGTAACCCGCAAATTCAATTCGACGCGTGTCCTTTCATCGATTTGTTCGTGTTTTTCAATTCGCTGCGCAACTTTACGAGACCCTGAGAATCAGGTCCAGAGGACTAATGATCCTTGATCGCTAAGGTCTATAGATAAAGCGTGAGAATTCCTGGTCCGTCGCGTCATCCAGATTTATACACTGAAAACACATCTCCTTTCACGTCGGCTTCATATGCTTTGTGATATTTCCTTATTTTCTGTGGTGCTCCGGGTTTTGCTTGGTGCGTGAGAAATTCAAAAAACCACTCTGGCAACTTCGCGATATATATATGTGGACAAATTATTTTTCTTATTGACTTTCTCTTCTTTTCAAACAATACAAGTATGAGTTCTTCGAGATCTAATGCTCGTATTATCAGGTTTGCTGTGTTTGCAGCAATCTTGATCGGATGTGGGTATATTCTTTCTAGAGGAAGTTCCTTGAGTTATACTCCAGTTCCTACGCCAGAGGTCAAGACTCAGACTGCCCCAGTTGTTGCCACTACTCCAGGCAAGGAAGTTGGCAAAGAAGCTGCTAAAGAAGCGACTAAACAAGTTGCCAAGCCAGCTATTAACCTCGATAGTAAGGTTAAAGCTACGTTTGTCTCCTTAGCCAGAAACTCTGACTTGTACTCCCTTATGGATTCTATTAGACAAGTCGAGGATCGTTTCAACAAGAATTTCCATTACGATTGGGTTTTCCTTAACGATAAGCCTTTCGATGAGAAGTTCAAAGCCGAAACCGCTGCATTATGTTCTGGTAATGTCAAGTACGGTTTGATTCCAACCGAACAATGGTCTTACCCAGACCACATTGATCAAGAAAAAGCTGCTCTTGCCCGTGAAAAGATGAGAGAAAAGAAGGTTATTTACGGTGACTCGGTTCCTTACAGACATATGTGTCGTTACGAATCTGGATTTTTCTGGAGACACGAATTGATGATGGAATACGAATACTACTGGAGAGTCGAACCTGATATCAAGATTTTCTGTGACATCGATTACGATATCTTCAAGTGGATGAAGGACAACGGTAAGGAATACTCCTTCACCGTCACTTTACCGGAATATAAAGAAACCATTTTGACCCTTTGGGACACCACCAAGAAGTTCATGGCTGAAAATCCAAAGTTTATTCACGAAAACAACATGTTGGATTGGATTTCTGACGACAAGGGTGAAACTTACAATGGATGTCATTTCTGGTCTAATTTCGAAATTGCGTCGTTGAACTTCTGGAGATCCGAAGCTTACACCAAGTATTTCGAACATTTGGACAAGGCTGGTGGATTCTTCTACGAAAGATGGGGTGATGCTCCAGTCCATTCTATTGCTGCCTCTTTGTTCTTACCTAGAGACAAAATCCACTTCTGGTCCGACGTCGGGTACTTCCATAATCCTTTCAACAACTGCCCTGTTGATCCTGAGGTTAGAAAAGCAAAGAACTGTGTTTGTAACCCAGATAAGGATTTTACTTGGAGAGGATACTCGTGTACTCCTAAGTATCACTCCGTGAATAACTTACCAAGAATGAAAGGTTGGGAAAACTTTACTAGTTAGACACCTAACTAGTCCATTTCAGTAGCTGCAGTCTACTAATTGGAGAATACACTTCACTATTCATGTGAAAACAATAATAGAAATAGTATTACGTGTTATTATGCTATTCTTAGATATCGTTGGCTCTATACTAAATGGTATTAATTTAGTACTGGCTTAACTTTAGTTCAGACGTTTATAGGTACCATAATTGTTTATCTCTTGTGTATATTTACCGTACTTATTGGATGACTCGGTAAACTCCAGTAATAGTATACAGGGCAAGTTCCCACCTTAGAGCATTGCTTCTCCAATATATATATTCTATTTAATTTTGGATATTATATTAAATCGATGCGTATTATATTATTAGATCAGTGTTATGTGATTAGATGCGTATTGTATTAATGGATCCGTAATTTGGACCCTATAACTACTCGACTTTGCCTCTACACACTTCTATTCACACTTCTAATCAGACTTTTAGACTAACTACAGCTTCCCACCACACTTCCTAACAGTTCTGGGTAGTGCAGAATCTGAAACAAACTCGGTCTTTGTGTAACCTCCATCGAAACATATGCCAAATTGTCACAGATTACTACTCACATTCCCCCCTGCCAATATACTTGCGATGAAACGATCAACATATATATAGGAGCGATATAATCGAGACTGTAGACCACATTTTTTTCTTCTCTTAAGGTTGCCATCTTGATTTTTCACACATTTGAGTTGGAGAGTTTTCGCTCTTTTTGTATATAACTCCAGAAGTATTTGTGAATACTTAAATTGGTACTAGAATTGGTACTGTGGACTTATAACTGTGACTATAACTGTTACTATAACTGTTACTATAACTGTTACTATTTCTGTGGCTTTTCTTTGTTTTGAGGATAGTTGCAACTCTATTGGTAGAACAATGGATCCAAACAATAGTCTGATTTAGTACCAATAAAAAAGACGACGAAAAAAGTACCCAGCTACGTTTCTACTACATATCTTGAACGGATCATTGAACTATATTCTTGTTCACTTACCGTCCTTACTCCTAACGTGGGATTTCTCTAAGCTCCATCTCGCCCTCAGTGAGTAATTGTTTTATTCGACTTGGGGTCGCGTAACATCAAAAAACTGTTGTAATCCCTGCTCATAATTTGTATTGCATTTGCTAACATTGAGTCATTTACAAGTCCGATTGATCCTTTGCTGATAATCGCCTGGTTTGCCACGACTTCCAGAAACTAGATTTTTAGGCATTGTTCTTTCTAAACAGAAATCGACGTGGTTTTGTTGGCCCGATTATTTGTTTTGAATTCGTCATGCCTCAAAGCCTGGTCGAATTGTCTCCCACGCCCACTGATCCGGCTTTGGATACCACTATATCGAATATTTCCAAACCAGACCCGAAACCTAAGCACAGACCCAAGTCCTTGAACTTGTCCGAACCCAATTCCAATAATTCTGATGTTGCACTACAGATCGTGAGTCCTGGGTTACCGCCATTAAATGCAGAGATGCAATCTACAGTCAAAATCTCTCAGAAAATCGAGCTCCAGCAACGTCATTTGATCGCTGCCCGTCAATCGGGAAACCCTACTTCGTCTTCATCATCTGCTGCTGATTCCACAACTGATGAAACCATCGAAAACGACAGAAACGACCAAAAGGACGATCTGAATATCCGAACAACCTCAATCAGCACACTCATTAATCACGACGACCCAACCCCTCAGAAGGTGCGTTCTCGCTCTCCATCTCCTACTCTATTACATGAAAAGAACATCCAACCTCTTGAAAAGAATATCCAAACTCTTGAAAAGAACGTCCATCCTCTTGACAAGCTCGATTCATTGAATACACCCACAACTGCTAAACGTTTGAAAAGAAATAACATCCCTACTCCATTGACCATTGGGGCTGCTTCACAATATGCTAGACCATCCATTCAATCGGCTCCTATAAGACCAAGTGCTCGCTTACAATATCCATTAACCTCGAGACAACCACAGTACTCGCAAAGAAGACCCGTACAGCCTCCTCTACCACCTCAAGGTGTCACTCCCACAAGAGTTAGTCATAACCCGCACCAAGCCCTTCTTCAACAACAACAACAAAACCAACAACAATACCAACAGTATTCTCAACATGTTTATGCCACGGGGCAATATTACCCTTCGCCACACCAACAATATTACACATCGCCGGGTCAAAGAAGACAGTATAGACCATTTCCTAATGCCCAGGTAACCTACCTGACTTTGCCTTCTTTACAGCCATACCCTCCACCTCCTATTGGACAGCTCCCGCAACAACCAACCACTCCGTTCAAAAGAAGTAGGATACTAGCACCATACACCACAACATCTCCATATTTTCCAAGGGGGATAAGAAGAAATGTCCCTATCGGAGAACCTCCAGTAGCTACACTCACCGCTACAACGAAAGGAAAACCATACTCTGTCACTGATGTGTACCGTGGGGACTACAAAATGGCCGCTCCAATCAACTCACAACCGTTATCTGCACAAAAGGAATACTTCAACCAAAAAGGAAAGAATCCAACAGATGACGACAGGCTCCCAGTTTCCGAGGAAGAAGTAAAGGAAATGCAGGCAAAATACAATAGCAACAGCGAAGAACGTCCAGCTTCGAGACATCCACTTCAGTTTGTGCCAAACCAACAACAGAGCCAGCAAGCACAACCTCCTAATAACCGCTTGGATACTTTGATGCGTGGAGAAATCTTTGGATCTATAAACTTGATGAACGAGAGTATCTTCAATTTTAAAATATTCAACGCCCCCAACGTTCCGGCAAAGGATGAAGCCGAAGATGAACACGAAGATGAAGATGAAGAAGACGACGACGACGACGACGTAATTGAAGTCACCGAAGTGTCTAATGAAGAGAAAGAAACGTCTGTTCCAGAGATAGATCTGAAAGTAGAACCTGATACAATCGACACCACTGGAGCACCATCATCATTACCTTGCCCATCTTCCTCGTCAAGCTCCACCAAAAATCCAGCGCTCGACAATAAGGACTTGGAATGGCTTGCCAAAGAGAAGGAGAAATTCTTGAAAATATGTGAAACCAGTTGGGATGAATTTGTTAATAGCAACAACATTGCACAAGGGCAGCATAGTTGATACTGACTACTAGAATCCCTAAACACGCCACCTACATAAGTATGCAAAAACTTCATATAAATAGCATACTAACTCCTTGTTCGGCTGTGGCCCTTCGATATATTTATTTCTCCCACTGTTTAATTATTCCTCATATAATAATATGCTATACTCGTATAAAATCCCGTATGTCGCCTAGTATTATATCTTCTTAAAAATATATCCATTATATCCTTATATCCACTTTATTCATATATCCGCCCAATACTGTTCTATAGATTGTCTTTACTATATAAACCTTCATAATCCTGCATATAATTAACTGAACCAGAAGGCAAAAATAACCTCGAGCTCTATTGATCACGACCAGAGTTGACACTTACCGTACAACGTATAATTCAGGGTTTTATAAGCTGATATATATATCACAAACATACCTACTACACAGCGGTACCTACCCATCTCGAACCCCGGTTTATTAGCTTTAGTCTCATAATGTTGGTGTCGAATTCTCTACGTATGTGGAGGGTAGCTTCACCCATGGGAATAAGGACCGTTTCCAACTATTCAAAGTCTGCAATGGTCCACGCCCACAGAAGGGTGATAAATACTCCTTCTAACAGAAGTTTTTCATCACTTAGTACTTTGAAATTCAAGCACAGTTTTGTTCCTATGAACGAAGGCAAGGAGCCCAAGGAACCAAAGGAGCAGAAAGACGAGTCAAAAGACAAGGATAACAAATCAGATGAAAAGAAGAAAATGGGCAAGGAAGAAAAGGATATTCGTGAAGAAATTAAAGAACGTTTAAAGAAGAAGAATCCCAACTTAAACACTGACAATGTCAAGATTTTCCAACTTGATGGTCCGACGCTTGGCCGTATTGCAATAATCTCTTCTGGATTCGTGTTGCTTCTTACTATTTTCTTACTTACCGGTTCTAAGGAGAAAAACGAGTTGTCGTTTCAAGATTTCAAAACAAAGTATCTTGAGAAAGGATTGGTTACGAAGTTGACTGTGATAAACAAGTTTGCGGTGGAAGCCGAGTTGATCCAAGGTGCAGTTTCTGACCAATCGTTCCAAACAATGAAAGGAGTTCCTGCTGTTACTTTCACTATTGGTTCTATTGAGTTCTTTGAAGATGAAATGAAAAAGATTCAAGATAAGTTGGATATTCCAATTGATGAAAGATTACCTATTTCCTATGAAGAGAGAGGTTCGTGGCTCAACTACTTGCTTCCTATTTTACCAACTGTTTTATTGATTGGTGGTTTATGGTATATGACTATGCGTAGGGCCGCCCAAGGTGGAGCTGGCGGAGCTGGAGGAGCTGGCGGGATTTTCAAGATTGGAAAATCAAAAGCTAAATTGTTCAACCAAGAAACCGAAGTCAAGATCAAATTCAAGGATGTGGCTGGTTGTGACGAATCTAAAGAAGAAATCATGGAGTTTGTCAAGTTCTTACAAGATCCTCGAAAGTATGAGAAATTAGGAGCAAAAATCCCAAGAGGTGCAATCTTATCTGGTCCTCCAGGTACTGGTAAAACTCTCTTGGCTAAAGCTACTGCTGGTGAAGCAGGTGTGCCATTTTTGTCAGTTTCAGGATCTGAGTTCGTCGAAATGTTTGTTGGTGTTGGTGCTTCCAGAGTCCGTGATCTTTTCAAGACCGCTCGTGACATGGCTCCTGCCATAATCTTCGTAGATGAGATTGATGCTATTGGAAAAGAAAGAGGAAATGGAAAGATGGGTGGTAATGATGAAAGAGAAAACACTTTGAATCAATTGTTGGTAGAAATGGATGGGTTCGAAGGATCCGACCATGTGGTTGTGTTAGCAGGTACCAACCGTCCTGATATTTTGGATAAGGCTTTATTGAGACCAGGAAGATTCGATAGACACATTTCCATCGACGTTCCAGATGTCGAAGGTCGTAAAGAAATCTTTAAAGTCCATTTATCAAAAATTACCTTGAAATGTGACGAAGACATCAAAGCTACACGTAAAGATGTCGACTTCGGCAAGTACCAAGAGCTTAAGGCGGAAGCAATTGAAAACTTGGCTGGTAGATTAAGTGCTTTAACTCCCGGTTTTGCCGGGGCCGATATTGCCAATTGTTGTAACGAAGGTGCCTTGATAGCGGCCAGAGAAGATGCATCTTGTGTCGACACTTACCATTTTGAACAAGCGATTGAAAGAGTTGTTGCTGGATTGGAAAAGAAATCCAGAATCTTAAGTCTCGATGAAAAGAAAACAGTTGCTTATCATGAAGCGGGCCACGCCATTTGTGGTTGGTTCTTGGAATTTGCAGATCCTCTTGTCAAGGTTTCTATCATTCCAAGGGGCCAAGGTGCTTTGGGATATGCCCAATATTTGCCAAAAGATCAATATTTAGTCTCGCAAGAACAATTTTTGCACAGAATGATTATGACTTTAGGTGGAAGAGTAAGTGAAGAATTGCACTTTGATACTGTCACCAGTGGAGCTTCCGACGATTTCAAGAAAATCACCCAAATGGCCCAACAGATGGTTTTGAAGTTGGGAATGTCTGACAAGATCGGAAGTATATATTTCGACTCCGGAGACGACAACGGAGGCTTCAAAGTCCACAACAACTACTCCGAAACCACCGCCAGAATTATCGACAGCGAAATCAAAAGGTTCATTGACGATGCCTACGCTGCATGCCACAAATTGTTGACCGAAAAGATCGAATTGGTCGACATAGTCGCCGAAGAACTATACAAAAAAGAAGTATTAACCAGAGAAGATATGATCAGACTTGTGGGAGAACGTCCATTCCCAGAGAGAAACGATGCCTTTGATAAATACATCAAAGGATCTGATGCTTTTAAGGGAAAACCAAAGACCGAACCTCCAACTGACGAACCATCAACCGACAAATCCACCTAAATTATTGTATATACGCATACTTCTAAATTAATGATAAACTGACCTCTTTGTATATAGCCATATTAAAGGTACATTTATTTTATATTCTTTAAATCTCTAGACAATTAGAGATATTACTTGAGGGATCATAATCAAGATAAATACTAAGAATTCTGAACTAATATTTAATCATTTCTAAATCATACTCATTAAGAGAATAAGTTTTGAAGATAAATGAAAAGTATTATTTTATATTTAAATATTTTTTATGTATCTAAAGAATCAGTGAAATATTATTAAATTAAAACATAATATTCTAAAATGGAAAAATTTTATACTCTATCTTATATTTTATAACATATAAATTAATACATTATTCATCTGTAACGTTCTTTTTGGATTTCTTTAAATCAAGGATTTTTATTAGTTCTATTAAGTGAAATATTAATATTTATGTAATTATTTTGAGCTTTCTTACATTTTGGTCTCTGTAGATTTACATTTAAACAATCATTAAAACACTCAGAATATGTTTTATATTTATATTTTAAATTTAGACACTATTAGATTTATTGTAATAGTTAATGATAATGATGTTGTACATTGTTTTACTCATGCTGGAAATATCCCTAAGAGTAAAGTTGGTATTAATAATGAGAACGATAAAAATTGAAATATCTTCATTTTCTAATACTTAAACCATTTTTATATCAAGAGTCAATTCAATAAAGAATCAAATTCAATTGAAACATCAAATAAATCATGAGTCAAATAAATCATCAATTGAATCGTATCCGTCGTCCAAATCGATTTGTAGCAATTTTTGAATTTGGCTAGTTTCAATCTGGTCTATTTGTTCATTATCTGATTCTAACACAGATCTGACTTCTCCAACCAACTCACGATGGTCTTTTAGTTGAAAGTTTTCTTCAAGATCATACAGATAATTCCGAGAATTATCACTAGAGTCTTGATTTTCCAGTATATGAAGAGTTTCCCTATAATTTTGTCCCAATTTTTGATGGTCTTCGTCCAGTTTATTTTCGGGACTAGAACTATTTCTGGCATATTTTAATCTTTGATCAAAATTCTTGTATGGCTCACTGTCGGATGATGTGACTGAATCAGCTAAGCTTTGAAGGCCAAGGTCGATCTCGGAGTCCGAATCTTGAACAACATAATCAAGATTAGAAAGTTCTCTGAATTTAGGATTGGAAGCCTCTCTGTATTTGGGATTAGAAACCTCTCTGTATTTGGGGTCTAGATGGTGTTTCTCCTCTATAAAATGGTTTCTCCACGCCAAATATTCGTTCTTAATGGTGTAATTACATCCCAAGAGAGGGCACACGTATATTTGGTCGTTACTCGAACAAAATTCTCCATTTTGGTGTTCATTTAAACCCTCAACGGTTAAAAATGACTTTTTACACCTTTTGTTCCCATCCGTTTGGAGACGACACGTTATGGGGTCGCCATTTTCTGTTATGGCCAATGGAGGAGGTTGGAAATATGGTGGAAATTGTGTGTAGAGCTTTTTGGCTGCTCTGTTTGATATGAATGGTTTATTATTGACAACGCCAGGTTGTACTGGGTACCCCAAAAAATGAAGAGAATGCTTGTGCTTTTCTAGCAAATGAGCTTCGTAGAGCTGTTTGTTTCCGGTACAATAGTTACAATCGTCAAAAGCACAATCGAATATCGAGAACTGAGTGGAACTTGGAATATATGAACAAACATCAAACTTTGTAGATTCTGGTTTTGATGTTTCTGGTGAGGATTTATAAAACGGATCTGGAGCAAAGTTATCGGACTCGTCTTCACTTTCAGATCCATCAGAGTTCGTTATTTCGAATGCATTGGAATTCTCGCTGAATAGATCTCTTTGTATTTTATTATCAGTTGTAGACTTTCGCCCATTCTTTATAGGAGATATATTTTTGGTTAATGAGGTGGGGACTTCTCCTTTTGTAGGCGAGATATCTTTTAAGAAATCACCTTTAACCGGGCTAGATGAGTGGATTGATGAATGTCTTGTTCTTGTAGGCGAGATATCTCTAAAAATATCACCTTTTATTGGACTAGACTTTGTAGGTGAAAGTCTAGTCCTTTTTGTGGGTGATGGGTTCAAAAGAAGAAGGTTATCGGGTAAATAACTTCTCTTCTCTTGATTTCCAGGATCTGACATTTGGGTATCAAAAAGCTGTAAGCTTTTCAATTTGCATTTTAACTTCAACTTGCGATCCTGCTGGAGTTTCTCGTTCCGTTTCTGACGTACAATTTCACCTTCCCAGTCGTAAGTAGGGGCCCAAATATTTCCTGCCATTTTTATGCCATTTACATCAGAGCCACCGAGAGATCGGAGGTGGCCGTTGTCAGTGATTATATCTCCCGTCACCAAATCGATTTCGTCACTTTCTTTTTCATCATCGATCAGCGAATACTTGTCTAGAATCTCTTCCCATCGAGTCTTGAATCTATTTGTGCTTTGTTGTTTAAGTTTTGATATTTCATTTTGGAATTCCAATTCGCTCTCCTTATCATTGTAGTTGCCAACATGTATCGAGTTATAGTCAATTTGTCCTGTAGAGGCTACACTAAGCTGGTCTTCATCAGACGCGTCAAGTGGGATCAGTGGTTCTAGAGAGCTAAAGTGACGAGAGGAGCCGATTCTCAAGCTTGGTATTTCTTTCATATTAATGAGTCATGAGTTCAGGTACAGGTCACGCAATTTGTATAGTGGAATAGTTGAATAGTAGTTGACTTGAGCCTGTCTCTACTGTGTAAGTGATATTTATTTGTTTGCGACACAAATCTGAGATTTTCAGACTCAGATCGGCCAGGATCAAGAATGGATATTCTAGTAATTACTTAATGAAAGCATATTAGATACCGGGAAGAGTAGCCATATATATACGCCAATCCAGAGATATCAATTTCTATGCAATGTACCTTCAATATCATGACATTTTAAAGTTATTCGAACAAGATACAACATAGTCTCCTTGACCAAGGATCTTCATCTTGAGAGATTGGATAGAAATGCCTACCAAACCTACGAAATCTACTAAATAAAGCCATGGTTCAATGTTTTCTTCATTGTTTGTTCACAGCAATGATAGTAAAGGAACAGTGTCTCAAATTAGTGCCACCTCCAATGGATTCATCTGACTTGAGTCGTCTAGAATCACTCCACTAGAGTTTCATCACTACTAAGTAGACTGCTCTTCTTATATCGTAATTCCAACATATGTCATACATGAAGATGTTTATAAGTCCACCAATTCATAAACCAACCTCCAGCCTATCTACATTGGTACTCATTAAATTTACATCATAATTCTCATGATTCGGTTTAATTCATTGATTCTCTAAAATTCTTATGATTCATTAACTATTTACATTCGTGACTATTTCAGTTATCAACAGTACTGGTTCTGTCGTTGTTTTTATTGTCTTCCCAGCACTTTCTAAATGCCTTCATCTCCTCGAGACATTTTCTCCAGTCTCCCTCATCAGCGTGACAAAGCTGGAGCTTGAGGTTTTCATCCTGGCATCCTGTTTTAATGATTCTCTGGTCCCATTCATCTGGTTCGTCGTCATCTACTTCATTTGTATTGTGATTTGGTAACATTATTGGTAAAGAGTGAAATGTTTTGTGGAGTGTATTTTCTGTCCGAGTATTTTCCGCAACAATTGATTCTAACTCTGGATCTCTAATTTGCTCAATAGATTTAGTCTATTCAGGATCTAGTCGCTAGATCTAATTTGCTCAATTATATCTAGTAGTATAAGGATCTTTTCGATATCTACTAGTATTAAATATTTCAGTCTACTTACATTTAAAATAATAATCACTTCAATAATCTATTTTTATTATGAATATTATAATACAAGATATAATACAGATCTAATTAATAGCCGAATCCACCTTTGGAGTATGCCATAGGCTTTAAGTCAGGATGTGGCACGGCCGCGTAGGTCTCGGTGTCCAAGTTCCATGGACAGTTTGGATCTTTTGTGTCTCTGTATCCTTCGCCATCGTCCTTTTCAGCTTCATATTTCCTGTTTTCAGTAAAGTGGACCACACCACCCAAATTACCTGTGGAATCACAATAGTTTGGTGCACTAAAGACGGTAATCAATCTGCCGTTATGTTCTTCTTCTACTCCACCCATTCTGACTTCGTGAGATCTCAAGACTTTTCTGATCTTATTGGTCAAACAGAATCTCTCAGTGATATCGGGTCCAAATTGCATTCCAATACCTCTCTTTGAAGGAGAACGTCCGTTTAATGGTTGTGGATCGGTCCACAACAATTCCATTGCAATACCGTCTCTAGGAGGTTGTGTTGAGCCCGAGCTTGGGAATCTGTCGAAGTTTTTAATATCCTTTAAGGTGACTTTGTCGTCAGAGAACAAGCCTCCATGCATACACAAGTACGAACGATTGATTAATGTGGCAAGTGGCAAAGCTCCAAAGGACTCGGCAAATGCTTCAAACACCTTTTTGGAATATTTGTGTTCACATTCATCAGTAAATCCATAAGTCTTGTTCATATCGTTAGTTTCGTGGTTTCCTCTGTTTATAAAGATGGATTGAGGATACAAAATCTTCAACACATACAAGTATAACGCAACCTCACAAGACCACGAGCCTCTGTCAACGAAATCACCATTGAACAAGTAGATATGTTCGTCAGAAACTTTTCCGAACTTTTGGAATAAGTTTAAAACGTCATAGAATTGTCCGTGAGTATCACCCACAACAGTGAGTTTTTTACCGTTTTCTAATATTATTTCATCAGGACTTCCAGTAGTGTTGATTCCGCTGTGTGGCAACGAAATTTCAACCATAGTCTTTTCCTTCTTCAAAATCTCATACACTTTTCCAATAATGGCAAAAACATGTTTCTTTGGCAATCTTCCGTCGTTTTTGAAATGTTTAATCATGAACTTTAAGTAGTTGAGATCCAAACCGTCGATACTGAGTTCAACATCGGCGTTTTCTTTTGGCTTTTGTGCATGAAGTGTCAAAATTGGTCCATCCCATGACTTTTCCACCTGGATACCTTCATAATCAATACTGTTGATTACTGATACCTTATCGTCTCCAGCAATAGCCTTTTCAAATGCTTGTCTTTTCAAGACAGAAGTGCATTGTTTGTAGTTAGCAAGTGTTAATGCATCGTTTGGTAACGTTTTCAAGATAATCCTGAAGTTGGCTTGTGCTTCTTTGGTCTTTAAAATCGCCATAAGTGAGACACCTTTACGATAGTATGCCTTCATGAAGTTCGGGTCGGCTTCTAAAGCCTTGTCACAATCAATGATCGCAAGTCCATAGTTTTCTAACTTGATATGAACCTGGGCACGGTTGGAATAGAATATAGGATTCGAAGCGTCTACTTCGATTGCCTTTGTGTATGCTTCAATGGCCTCGTCATATTTCTGTGCCTTCAAGAATGCGTTCCCTTGATCTTTAAGCTTGATCGCCTCTTCCCTGTTACTAGCCATTTCGTGGTGGTGTTAGATCGTGGTGGCGTTTAGATCAGAATATTAACTTCATCAAATTTTCAAATATCGAGAATTTGGAGAAGTATGTCATGTGACCCAAGTCACGTTCGAAAAGAAATCTGTACATTTTTAATATCTACAGATTAACTAAATACAACTTTTATTGATTTATAACGTTTTCAATGGTTTTGAAAGAAATTCTTTCATATCAGTTAATCTCTAATACGTAATCCGGAAGCGGGGGCACCAATGGCAGTGATTTTTGTAATTCTACAAACCTTCCCCTTTTGATCTGGCTTATACTTAGCACCAACTAATTCTTCAGTGACAGAAGGAGATCCCTTGTAAATAGGGGTATATGAAGCAGCACAAATATCAAATTCAGCGTATGGGTCGAAATCAATTTCAACGGCATCGTTAGAGAATGAGTCTGCTTTAGCCTTCAACTTTTGTGCTTGGTCAGCCCTTGGACCGGTGGAGACAAGCTCCAATAACTCACCAGCAAAGTACGAAGCAGTGGCATAGTTCTTGTTCTTGAAGGCTTGGGTCATGGCTACCTGTAATGCGTTCACTCTATGAGGGTTTTGAAGCTTGGCTCTAGTGAAGTATGCTGCAAGTTCCAAGTTACGCTTGACGTTTGATGGATCCAAAGCACGACGGGCCAACTCAATTGACAATCCCAAAATATACTCACGACACAAAACTAGCACGTCCTTACACTTAGCTTCCTGATCGTCATTTTCAACAGTGATCAAAGTGACTGTGTAAATGATTTCTCTGAATGTGTTTATAGCTTCTTCCAAGTTGTTGGCCTTGAAGAATTTGAAACCTAACGACAAGTTCTCTTCCAAGTTTTCGTATCCTGGTACGAAAGGCTTGAATTTGTTTGGATTATCTTCATCATTGTCTGCTCTTACGTAGTCCTTCATTGCAGGCAAATCAACAATACCTGGTAAGTATAACTTGGATGCACCGTATACCTCCAAGAAACGTTTACGCAATGGCTCGAACTCAACAACACCAAGTTGTTTATTCAACAACGATGCAGCTTGGTCAAAGGCACCGGCTGCGGCATATCCACCTGCGGTTTTTGAGTTTCTGAGCCAGTGGCCAATTTCACCATCGGCAGCGGCAGCACCTGGAATATCGACTTCAACTTCAATGACATCTTCACCAATATCCAACTCATCATCTAAGTCCCATGCTCCATCCTCTCCTTCGTCTTGGATATCATCATTGAAATCAATAGCGAGTGTAGAAGCATCTTCAACGGTTTCATGCTTATCTTCGCTATCAATAGACAAGTTTTGAACTTGACCAGTGATCATGGCAGTTTCGAAATATGATAACGAAGTTTCCTTAAGTGGCCAGTTACCAATTGGTTCTGCTAATGGCTGTGGTAATGGAACGCTTTCACCCATCTCAGGTAATTCAACATCTTTTTCTTCAACACCTGCTTCTTGTAAGATTTGCTCCGCTAATTCAGTCAATCCATTAGATTTGGCTAAAGTATAAGCCAAAGGTAACATACCACCTTGAATATAAACTTGACATCTCTTTTTGATATCATTATTGTATAAGGTGTTTTGAATCAAAGCAGAATAGTCACCACGGTTTTCAGCGATTGTAGCCATTTTGCTTAATCTATCATTATCACCTCTGTATAAATAGAGGAACGACAACTTTTCGAACAAATGCAATTGTTGGTAAACAAATTCCACAACTTCAACATTACCTTGGTTCAAGGCTTCTTCTCCTAATTTTTCCCAAATTTTTGGGTTGTTCAATACTTTAGCTTGTTCCAAAGCAACTTGAATATTGCTGCATTCCAAAGCTAACTCAAACCTAGTTTCAGGGTCTTGAACAAATTGTAAAGCAACTTCAGGGTATCCCTTCTTTTGCAAGTATGCAATGATGTTTTGACCAACCAAGTTAGAATTCTTGATAATTCTCAAGACTTCGTTGAAATTCTTGTTAACCAAAGACTTCTTGAATCTGTATTCAGTAGGATCAATTGTAACAACTTCCACTTGGCCATCACGGTTTAAGCAGTAAACTTGTTGGTGAGAAACCTTAGCAATGTACAAGGTGTTTTCCAAGGTTTTAATGATACCACTATCACCATTCAACAAGGTGTATTTAATATGATTCAAGGTAGAATATAATAAAATTCCCGAGTCTTCCCATGCAGCACTCTTGATTCTAATGGTCTCGTGTAAAGAAGTAATCAATTCCAAGTCCTTGTTAGCAATAGTGATTGTGTGTTTGGATAAGAAAGCAACATATTGACCATCGTTGTTCCAAATAGCGTATTTGACGTTGTTAACATGAATTTCAGATAATTCTTTTCTTTGTTGAACATCATAGTTGACGACAGAATGGGTCTTTACCAACAAGACGCGTCCTGGTCCACCATATAAAACGTCGGTGACTG
>Ga0065707_10000451_pt1 | contig 48616 bp, 31 predicted proteins | sample SwiRhicommuniRL3_FD_59094 | JGI IMG/M metagenome (GOLD analysis project Ga0065707, IMG submission 59094) | Switchgrass rhizosphere bacterial communities from Rose Lake, Michigan, USA - RL3 v2 (version 2) | ecosystem: Host-associated > Plants > Roots > Rhizosphere > Soil | place: East Lansing...
GTAATTCAGCCAATAGGTCAGCGGCCTCATCGGGTTCCATTTCTTCGAGAAGGTCAGCCACCTTTTCATCTGACATATTCTCGACCAGATTCGCTTGGAATTCTGTTTCCACTTCCTCCAGCGTATCAGCGAGTTGTTCCATGTTCAGCGCTTCGAGCAACTGCCCGCTTTCGAGTTTGTTCATATCACTAATGATCTCTGCCACATCCGCAGGATGCAATTCTGAAATNCTTTCAACCGGCACGCGCAAACGCATAAAGGGATCGTGACGCAGAAGTTCCACGTCATCCCACGAGATAAACGTCTGCGAATCGGGCAAATGAAGGAGCGAGNTGATGCGATGGGTTACGTCCGCAANACCTAATCTGCGCAAAATGCCCATCATCCCAATATCCACATTGCCTACATACAATGTCCCGTTGACCCGGACAAGTTCGAGATCATTTACGCGCACCACCCGTGCCCCGTCTGTATCAATGATCTGTTTATCGAGAACATCACGGGAAAGGAAAATGTCGTTTTCGGTCGGATGATAGGATGTGATTTCATCCGTACGACACTTGAGAGGGATCGATGGCGCGAATAATGCCATCACCAGCATATAAGGGATGATGATGGTTTTGTTCTTGTCCTTGATCACCAGCGCATCCACAACCGGATGGACCGCATCCGCAAGCTCACGCGCGATCAAATCTTCCAATTTTCCAATATAGTGCCCATCAATATCTGTGATGGTGTGGCCGAGAATTTCGCTCAAAAAAGCCATAGGAACCTCCGTAGATTTTTTGACAGAGGTAATAAAAAATCGCCTCCGTTTGAACGAAAGGCGATTCATACTCAGCCGATACCTGTTTCTGTTCCCCCAGCCTGCGCTCACCCCAAGTCATCTCACGGGGTGCACTTGCACAAAGACGCACAACCTGGCAAAAGCAGAAAGGATGAACGATATGAATCTGGCTTTCGTTCGGGAAAGATCTGTTTATTAGCATCTGCGTCCACGCAGAACCTCCTTGCAACCTGTGTCTGGATTTGTCGTTGACACCACAGACTGGCAAAGGGAACACCTCCCGTTATGAGACCAGGAGGCGCACAAAACACGCGTTATATAACGCTGCCTCTCTGGTTGAGCTTCAGCACTGCACATCGTAGGGATTTGATTTCCCAATCCCAGCCACTTTGAGTGAAGCCTTAATCCGACTCCACCTGGTCTACCCTTTGGCGTCTTTCGACGTTTCAGGACAATGGCCTGTGTATCTTGCAGCCGCCTGGCCTAACGAGGACTGTTCAAATTGCATGGCGGTTATACACCCACCGACGAATTGCTGTCAAGAATATTGGAAAGATTTGTAAGAGAAGCGAAAGGAAGGAAAATACTCAAAAACTCAGGCCACTTTAGGACAATGAGCGATGAGCCTGACTTACATTACGCTCAATACGCGGATTAATACCTTGCGGCGGTGCGGAAGGGTGCGGTGCTCGAAAATATAAATCCCCTGCCAGGTTCCCAACGATAAATTTCCATCGTCCACTGGGACGGTCAGGCTGGTGTCGGTCAGCATGGCGCGGATGTGGGAGGTGGCGTCGTCGGGACCTTCCAGGTCGTGGGTATACCAATTGTCTCGCTCTGGGACAAGGCGTTCCATGAACGTTTCCAGGTCGGTACGAGCAGTGGGATCCCAGTTTTCACTGACAACCAGAGAGGCGCTGGTGTGCGGTAGGAAAAGAAAACACATACCTTCCTGTACTCCCCAATCGCGCAACTGTGTACGTACGGTCTCCGTTATATCGTGCAATCCCTTGCCACGAGTGGAAATTTCGAGGGTGGTTTTATGCCAGTTCATCCGCGCGGGATTTTATCACGCTGGCAGCGAAGTTGTGGAAAATTTGTGGTAGAAATTAAGCAAGTTTCGAGGAATTTCAAGCCATACTCATCCGCCCATGCAGACAAGTATTACTTCACATCCGGAACAATTTCAAGAATAACGTGTTTTATTATCAAATCCCTGAAAGGAATCCTTAAGATGACTACCCTGGCTCCCACAATTTATTCCCGTACGTTTCCTCGCGCGGCAGGCTGGCTGCGCGATGTGATCCTGATTGTGCTGGGCACGTTATTCGTGGCCGCGCTCGCTCAAATCGAGATTCCTCTACCCTTTACACCTGTACCGATAACAGGCCAGACGTTTGGCGTTTTGCTCGTCGGCGCCGCGTTGGGATCGAAGCGCGGAGCAGCAGCGCTGATTTCCTATCTGGTGCTGGGAACGATTGGTCTGCCATTCTTCGCAGGCGGCGCACACGGTGTAAATATTCTTATCGGCGCGACGGGTGGTTATTTGATCGGGTTCATCATCGCGGCATTTGTGATTGGTTTCCTGGCAGAAAGAGGCCTGGAAAGAAGCGTACGCACATCTCTCATCCCTTTCCTGGTTGGAACATTTATTATTTATGTGTGCGGAATCGCTTGGTTGACTGCTGTACTCGGAAGCTTCAGCAAAGCACTCATGGCGGGATTACTCCCGTTTTTGATTGGCGACGCGATCAAATTAATCGCCGCGTCACTGGTGTTGCCTGGGATGTGGAAAATGGTGGGAAATCAATAGTTTTTATTGTACAGCAAGAGAAATAATGGCGGCTCTATTAGAGTTGCCATTGTGTTTCTACCATCGATGGAAAACATCCTTCTGTGAGTTTCGCTAAGGACACAGTGTTACTCTTTAATCCCTGGCTAACAGACGCACATAGATATGCCGGCCATCACTAGCAAAACCACCCCAACCAATGCGATTTCCTTTTTCATCCTGGATCTCTGCTTCACCCCGCTGCACCGCCAGGTAGAGGTCGCTCTCTTAAGCATTGACGCAATGTTGTACTTCAGCCCCCAGAAAAAATGGAGATAGGCTTGTCATTGACGTAGACGGTCTTACGATCTTTGGCCATAACGCTTTCAGGAAAGGGAGGGAACCGATTGGCTCCCTCCCGATACCAATACTATTCTTCTAGGGTGCGGGTGTGTTGTTCATGATGCGTCCATCTGGATACACCGCGGGATCAATCGGTGTATTAGCTGGAGGTATTCCATATTTGAATTGAACATATTCGATCATGGCGTCCAGGTCACTGACCCCAATGCGAGTGACGTTGGTTCCGCTGAGGAACACGCTGAAATTATCTCCGCCGGTGGCAATAAATTCATTGCAGGTCACCGTGTAAGGCGTTGAGTCAGCGAGGATAGGTGTTCCATCCGTCAGAGTCAGTGATGTGATACGTGAGTTAACCGGGAGCGCCAAGTTGAATGAGTATTTGAGCCCCGATTCCTGAAGTAACTTCATAGAGCTCTGTGGGGGTGCAAACTGCTGCTCCAACAAGGCATATATCTGGCTGCCGGTCAGGGTCATGGTGACAAGTTTATTGTCGAACGGCTGGACGGTGAAGAAGTCGCCGAAGGTAATGTCGTGAGGATACGTTGCGTACTGAACAGACCCTCGGATGCCACCCGGGTTCATGAAGGCGATCTGAGTGCCGCCCTTCCAGCGCTGCACGTCAGCAATGAAATCGCCCATGGGCACTTCCTTAAGGTATCTATCGCTTTCCGCCCTGGTAATCGGGCCCAGTGTTGAAGCCTTGACCTCGTTCTTGAGCGCCGCGATCTCCGCCTGGTAAACGGCCACCAGCGCTGCGATCTCCGTATCCGGATTCACACCTGCATTATAGGTGGTGACAACCTGCAGATTAGACGTGGCGATGTTGTGGATCCGCCGGTCGTAGCGCAGGTCTGAGACCCCAATTGCCGTGCCCGAGGAATACTGCTGGATGAGCGGGATTCCGTTGATCTTGTCGGTCCAGCCGCTGTGCGAGTGGCCGGAGATGATCAGATCCACGCCGGGGACGGCGACCGTAGTTATCTCGCCGCTGGTGCCTTTATACACGTCCGACATGTGCGCCAGCACGACCACAATATCAGCACCGGCAGCGCGCAGTTCAGCTGCCAGCTGGCTCACGATCGGCCCGGGCTCGCGGAACTCCAGGCCGGCCAGGTTCCCAGCCATGACGATGCTGGGTGTGTCCTTACTGGTCACACCGATCACACCGACCTGCTGGCCCTTGACAGTGAACATTGCCGTAGGGATCATCCAATCGGGGCGAGTATCGGTGCCTTCGTTGAATACATTGGCCAGTACGAAGGGGAATTTTGCCTGTGCTATGCGTTCCTGCAGCCTGGCCTGGCCCCAATCGAACTCGTGGTTGCCAACAGTGGCAACCTGGTAACCCATGTGGTTGTAGACATCAATAACGGACGCGCCCCACAGCCAGTTCGAGATGGGCGTGCCTTGCATAATATCGCCAGCATCGAAAAGCGATGTTCCGAGCGGGTTGAGCGCCTTGTAATTGTTGATGTATGTCATGTTGTAGGCCGCGCCACCCACCAGATTGCTGCCTACCTTTGATCCAGTCTCCAGATTCCCGTGGAAGTCATTGGTTGAAAGGAAGGTATAGAGCGGATAGCGGGTTTCGCGCGCCCAAGCCAGTGCCTCAGCGCTGGTGACCAGCTTTTTGGGCTCAATCTTACTCCCGCCCGGGAAAAAGATGCCCGTCTGGATACTGTAGGCTGTGGCGCCCTTAGCCCAACTAGAAATGATAGCCTTATCTGTGTAGGGATTCAGCGCGGCCATATCCACATCGACATCGCGCAGATTTTCCATCGCCTTGTTGCTCAGGAGAAAGAATTCACCCTCACGAGTCAAGGTTGTCCCAGCTTTCTTCTCGTTAGGCAGCTTCATGTAGTAGTCAGGATTCTGGTCGAAAGCTGTCCAAAGCAGGTTAGCGTTATCCATGCGGGTAACGTAGGCAGTCGGATTCTGCCACAGGTTGACCGGCGGCAGAAGCGTAAAGTTGTGGACATATACATCGTCCGGCGATATTGGACTGTGAGCCTGAATCCAGTTGGTGACTAGCTCGCGCACCTCAGTAGTCGATTGAAAAACAACAGGGGCAGTGGGGAATTTGCCAGTTGCTCGATAGTTGTTGAGGGCGATCCTCACCACTTGATCCATCGCCAGCGGTTGGCCGTTGAGTTTGAGTTCAACGACACGTTGGCCGACAGGCTTCGTTACATCCAGCTTGTACTCGATGCCAGACCATAGGTCATAGTTGTAGTCACGCACCTTGCTGTTGACACTTACGCCGGTCGGTTCGTAATAGTACTGGTTGAAGTATTCGGCGGTCCATTCAAGCTCATCCTTGATCATCTGGCCAGTCGCATCAACGACGTAGAGCGTGTTATCGTAAATATAGACCGCGTAGGCATCCTTGAGCTTGATGTCGCCCGGGTTAAGTAGGGCTTGATTAGTAAACAGCGCCGCCAGGGAGGCTTGCACCGGGAATCCGGCTGCGGCCGCAGCCTCTGTCTGAACCTGGTTGATCAGGTCAGCCATGGGGCCGTCAGCGATACGGGCCTGGAATCCTCCAGGGAAGGCCGCCTCAGCATAACCGACAGGTGTGTTGATATAGGCCACAGTCGCATCGTGGTATGGCTTGAGCAGGTTATATAAGCTTTGATCCTCGGCAGTGGTGCTCATTGCGGGTGTAATGCTGGATTTGGCAGTGACAGCCCAATCCTCGCCGGAACCCGTGACGGTGAGGCGGATGTCGGAAATATTACGGGTGTGGTAATTCGGTTCGGTGATCAACACTCCGTTGACCAGCTCGCTAGCGACATTCGCATGGGCATGACCAGCCAATATCACATCAATGCCTGAGACTTCATTGGCGAGGATTCTGGCGAAGTTCTCTTCACGACCATAGCCATAGGTCTCATCCAGACCAGTGTGAGCAGCGACGACAATCACATCCGCGCCGGCTGTACGCATCTCAGGGATATACTTTTTGGCAGCTTCCATTGCATCCCCAAACACACAACCGATGATATTCTCGGGTCTCTCCCAGTGGCTGACTGCTGGTGGGGTAAGACCGAGGATACCGACTTTTACACCGCCTACATCCTTTATGGTGTAAGCCTCGAATGTGTAATCCTGACAATCGGTCACGTTGGCGGAAAGCAGGGGAAATTTAGTCTGACTCTTGAAATTATTGAAAACGGTTGGTCCATAGTTGAATTCATGGTTGCCAACCGTCGAAGCTGTATATCCCATTGTATTCATGGCAAGCGCCATGGGGTTTGGTGTCACAGTATCCAGAACGCCAAATTTATAGACCAGCGGCGTGCCCTGGATAGTATCCCCATCGTCGATGAGGATGGTGTTCGGATTTGAAGCAAGCACATTCTTCACATAAGTGAAGATCTTCGTCAGACCACGTTGAGACGAACCCGTGGGCACGCTGTCGGTGAAGTAATCGTAGTTATCAACATTGCCATGGATATCGCTGGTACCCAGGATGACTATTTCCTTGCTTTCCGCGGCATTTACCAGCATTGTGTTAGTCGCGAACGAAGAAAACAAAACAGCGAGAGTAATCATGAGGGTCATGACTCGCGAGGCAAATTTTTGTTTCATATGACCCCTCCAGGTCGGTTTGATTTAGGTTGCATTGAATTAGACAGGGGAATTCCTGCGTTGAGCGGGAAGGTTAATCCTCAGAAACCAATTTCCCCCTTTCTGGCACTAACAATGCATGCGTCTATGAAAAGCACGTGCCGTTCTCCTCTTCATCAATTGAGGAATTTGTAAGACCTTACAAAAGTGCAAATTCATTATACAGCAGTTTGTTACAGTTTTCACATAAGGAAAGGTTACAGTCATCGTCACAGGATGTTCAGGAATATCGATGCGAACAAAACCGGCTGGAAAGATCTTTCAGTTACTTAGAATAAGAAAGCGGGTGATAGAATTTATCTGACCTTCGTTATGTGAGACAGTATGACAGACACAACCCTGACGACTCGCATCCACTTATGGCTGAATAACTTGCCCATCCAGGATCCGATAAACCGGCGAATGGCGTCGATTCTTCAAATCGTCCTCATCGGCTTCATGGTCATTGTTATTATTTCAGCAATTCTGAATATCCTGATTTCCCCAGCCCTCCCTTCTCCGCCGGGGATCGTTTTCCGCAGTTCAATCTTTTTTATCGTGATTGGGATTCCATTAGTCCTGCTGCGCCGCGGCTACTTTCGAAGTTCCGTGTATTTCATCATTGCGATCTTTCTTATGCTGGAGTCATTTGCTGTCGCGGTTGCAAATCTTCGTAGTGTTGCAGAAACGCTTTCGTTTTTTACGCTTGCAACGTTCTTGGCTGGTTTGCTTGTGAGTCGCAAGGCTTTGATCACCACGTTTTTGCTCAGCATGGGTGTAATTCTCCTGACCGCATTTTTGGAAAAGGATCAAGCGCTCCGGATGGATAGTTTTGTCATTGCGCTAAATTTTATTTTGCTGAACGGTCTGATGGCACTCTTTCTTGATCAGTTCGGAATTACGTTGCGCACAGCATTGAGTGCTGCGCTGGAGCGGGAAAGTGAATTAGAAAATGAGATCAACATTCGCAGGCAGACGGAAGCAGCTTTTGAACAATTTGCCGTACGATTAGAAATATTGCATGAGATCGATCGTTCTTTGCTTTCCGCACGTTCGCTGCATGAAATTGGTAAAGCTGCCCTTGTACGGGTTCGTAAGTTAATACCTTGTCCGCGTGCCAGTGTTACATTGTTTGATTTAGAGAAAAATGAAGCTCTCTTCCTCGCTGCTGATTTCGACGGCATGGAAATCATCCCAAACACGCCAATCACGTTACAGGAATTTGGTCAGCGCATTATCGATGAACTGCAACAAAATAAGCCCTGGTTTGCCAAGGATATATTGACGGATCCACAGGCGACAGAATTGGATAAGCGGCTGGCTGAACAGAGTGGCATCTATGCGTGGCTCTCGCTCCCGCTTCTCTACCAGGGACAGCTAATCGGCGCGCTCAATCTTGGGCGCGGCCCCGGACATCCGTTCACACAGGCAGATGCAGAAATCGTACATGATGTTGCTAATCAGCTGGCCATCGCACTGCAACAAACAAACTTATATAATGCGCTGCAGACCGAACTGGCTGAGCGCAAAAAGCTCATTTCTCAATTGGAAGCCAGCAATGCCGAACTCGAACGTTTTACTTACACTGTCTCGCACGACTTACGGAGTCCGCTGGTAACTATTAAGGGCTTTCTGGGGATGCTCATCAAAGATTTGCAGGAGGGCAGGCAGGACAAAATAGAAGACGACTTTCAACGGATTGCAAATGCGGCAGATAAAATGCATATCCTGCTCTCCGACCTACTCGAACTCTCGCGGATCGGACGTATTATTAACCCGCCTGAAGAAGTTGATCTTACTCAAGTAATAAGCGAAGCGATTGAAACGCTCGATGCTCATCTCCGCTCAAAGCAGGTGGTTGTAAACAGTCCGCTTCACATGCCCATTGTTTATGGCGATCGCGTTCGCCTGCGCGAAGTATTTGAAAACCTAATTGACAATGCGGCAAAATATACGGGCGATCAACAAAACCCCATGATTGAAATCGGCACCAGAGGTAATGGAAGTGAACCGGTGATATTTGTTAAAGATAATGGCATGGGCATCGAGCCACAATATCAGAAAAAAGTCTTTGGTTTATTCGACAAGTTAAATCCCAACAGTGAAGGCACGGGAATAGGACTTGCACTGATCAAGCGCATTATTGAAACGCACGGTGGAAAAATATGGGTGGAATCAGAAGGGTTGGGAAAGGGTTCAACGTTCTGCTTTACAATCCCTGACCGCAGAAACATAAAGCAGGAAGATCTTATTTAGTTCGATTCGAATCTTTTCAAACTCACGATGAAAGTTGTTCCCTGATCAATTATACTTTTGACATGAATCGTCCCGCCTAATGTTTCTACAATTGATTTGACAATATAAAGCCCAATACCACTCCCTGGAATTTCGGCAATGGTCACATTCTTGGCACGATAAAAACGTTCAAACAAGTGAGGGATGGCTTGTTGAGGAATTCCCACACCGCTATCCACAATCTCTATGAGAACTTCAGACTCCTTCTCCGAAACCATGATTTTTACCGCCCCGCCCTGGCGTGAAAATTTGACAGCATTGTTTATCAAATTGATGAAGACCTGCTGTAATCCACTTTTGTCACCGATGATATGAACGGGCCGATGTTGAGAGACTAAATTCAAGGAGACTTTTCCTTTTGCAGCAATTGGTTTAACAGCCAATGCGGATTCTTCCAGCACTGGGATAATATCCATCGAACCAATCTCGAGTTTCATCATGCCGCTTTCGAGACGCCCGGCAATCAGCAGACGATCAATGAGGATCTTTTGTCGGTTCAACTCACTTTTTAATGTACGCCAGTACTCGTTCAGTTCTTCAGTCGTTCCACCGTCCTGAATTAATTCAGTCATTAGGATGGCTGAGGTCAGGGGTGTCCGTAATTCATGCGAAGCGCGGTTGATGAAGTCTGATTTCATCTCATTGAGTTTAGCCTGCTCCGTAATATCACGGATAACAATCAGCGCCTCATTCATGCTGAGAGGATAGAGTCTGGCCTCATAAGTATGATTGCTATAGGGGAGTTGAAATTCATCCAAATAATACGGAGAAACAAATGCCTCCTCATTCATAGCTCCAATGATTCTTGCAACAATCTCTTCCGGCCAGATCTGTGACAGTCTTTTTCCTGTGACCATGTCGCGATGAATATATAACGGATGATCAGAATTGGCACTGTAATCGAGAATAATCCCATCAGTATCAATTCTGATCAATAGGTCAGGCAAGGCATCTAAAATGATACGGTTGCGAGCCTCGTTAAGACGAATGGTCTCTTCATAGCGATTGCGCTGTAAGGCAGACCCGATCAAGTTCGCCGCGGTCTGGGCCGCGTCAATTTCGGAGGGTGACCAGGAAAGTTTATTCCCTTCCTCGAAAAATCCGAGAAACCCCCATAAGCCAAGATTCCCGTTAATTGGAATTGCAACAAATGTCGGCTTTGAAAATGAAGCGTTTCGATTTTCCTCTGATCCGCAGGAAGAAAAGTATCCATTAGTTGTGTTGAGGAGCTCTGGAATAAACGATCCAATTGAGGACGAAATATCGAAAGCAGCTTCCGCTGATCTTTGCCATTTGTAACGTACCTGCACGAAGGGATTTGCCGAAAATGTATTGATCTCAAAAATAGTACAACAAAAAACATCCATGGCCAGACCGAGAGATTCCAACACCTCCGGGATTTTGATCTCAATACTTGAAGCGCGCAACAATCGGGCAGTGGCATCTCCAATAACAGATAGAATCTGCGTGTGGCGCTTCAATACCCACTCTGCATTTTTTCTTTCGGAGATATCGCGGGCAATGCTTTGAATGTACGCGGGTCGATCGTTTTCATCATAAACGACAGAGGTGCTGACCTCCACTGGAAGGGTGGATCCATCTTTGCGCTTCAAAGTCCGCTCGTAGAGACTGGACTGATCTTCGATCACCGATGGACGCCCGAGTGAATCATCCTGCGACATGACATCGCCGACCGGCATACCAATCAACTCACGTTCTTCATAACCCAGAAGCCTTAAAGCCTGCTGGTTTGCGGTGAGGTAACGAAAATCCATCCCGATGATAAAAACACATTCACTGGTTTGTTCAAACAAGGCGCGGTAATGGAGGTCTTCGCCCCATTTTTTGTTCGACTTTCGAGTGTTAATTTTCGACTCGATGAAATATTTATCTAAAGGGATTGTCTTTTCATCCATAAGAAATATCTTCGGGTCTCAGGTTTGGAAGCACTGCCCTTACCTGACATCCATTTGAGCTGTTTAAAATGGTCACACTGCCCCCCAGGCTGGAGAACACGGATCGCGCAATGAACAATCCCACGCCCAAGCCCTCCTGTTCACGGTTATCACCCTGACTGATCTGGTAGTAGCGTTCAAAGACCTTCTCGCGCAGATCTGCTGGAATTCCAACTCCCTCATCCTGCACCAGGATAGTGGCCCCTCCATTTGTGTCAATTTCCAAATTGAATAACACTTTGCCGTAATCAGGGCTGAACTTGAAAGCATTATCTACAAGGTGTACTAACGCATGAATAAATTCGCGGCGTGGGGCGGCAATCTCCCCTTCACCGTTGATATGATGGACAAAATCTAATTCCTTTGCCTTGTAGCGTGCCAATCTTTTTTGAATTGGCAAAAGGATGTGATTATTGATATCAATCCGCTGTCTGATTCGATTTAGGTCTCCATGGTCAATGTTTGTCAACAAGATGAAATCAGTCACTAAAGCTTCAAGTCTGTCAACACTGGAGAGTGCGGTACGAACAAATTGAATTTGCTCTTCAGGATCTTCAAATTTCTTGTTGACCACCAACTCGAGCGGCATAATGATATTGGATAATGGCGTTCGCATTTCATGTTGGAAATTTTGAAGGATTTCCCGCTTCAATTGCTCCATATCCTGTTGGGCGCTCGCTCGCATTTCTTCGCGTCCACGTTCCCGCGCTACATTCACACGTCGCAGAACCGCCTCGATTCGCGCAAACAGTTCCTCGGTGACAAATGGTTTTGTGATGTAATCATCGGCGCCATCGCGAATTCCGTTGACACGGTCTTCCACACCGGAGCGGGCAGTCAGAAAAATAAATGGTATGGAGGCAAGCTGCGGATCCTGACCCATCAGCCTGCGCAATTCAAATCCATTCGGAGGCGGCATCATTACATCTGACAGGATGAGATCGGGCAATACCTCTTTTGCTTTCTGCATTCCCTCGCTGCCATTCGACGCAGTGACAACCTGATAGCCCTGGCGCTTAATTCTGGCCGTCAGGCCCAGAAGTAAAGCCGGTTCATCATCAATAATTAGAATGGTGGAGTTTTTATCCATAGGGTTTTTCTTGGTCTCGTACACCGCCCTTTTGCAGGCTTTGCGTTGTACTCAAGGATTTCCCGGCTATCTTGGGATTGTTATTAACAAACATAATATAAATATTGGCCAATGAAATCAGATCCCCGGAATTCAACACACAGCGGTCAATCTTTTTGCCATTGACGAAGGTTCCGCTGGTTGAATCCTTATCATATAAAACATACTTTTCATTTTCATAAACAATTTCAGCATGAAAACGAGAAAGAAAATCCTCATGAAAGACAATATCATTCTCAAGTTGACGGCCCAGGGTAATGACCGGCTTTGTCAGCGGAATGATCTGCTTATTGACAATAAGAAACACACCCGATTGATAGGAGGAAAGCCCATTTGGTTGCATAGAATTACGTTATACCTGACTAGAATGGTCACACAATACGGGTTTCCCCCCATTGTCAGGGTTTTTAGGGCAGAGAAAACAAAATCGTAAGGTTTTCTATATTTTCTTCTTTCCAAATCCTACAATTCCCGCAACCAGCACATAAAAACTGATGACAAATATCACCACAACCATACTATCTGTTTAGATATTTGATTCGTTTAGAAGCACCTAGAAGTATAACTATTGATTAAATAATATATGGGGCGGGTAACCCCGCCCCATATTCATTGATAACTCTAAGGGCGCCCAGGAATACTAAAAACCCGGCTTAAGAAAGCAGCCATCTGCTCACGCGTGACACTGCCTTCTGGACAATATAGGCCGGCTCCACAACCTGAAGTAATTCCTTCTGATGCGAGTTGTTTAATCCAAGCAGCTGCCCAATATGTAGCTGGAACATCCGTGAACCCGGTACCACTTCCAGCATCGGGTGGGACATAACTTGCTCCATGCTTGGCGCGTAGCAAGAAAATTGCCATTTGGGCGCGTGTCACCAAAGTTTCAGGGCAATAATTACCTGAACCGCAACCCGAAGTAATTCCTTCAGCCGCCAGTTGCTTGATCCAGGCTGCCGCCCAGTACGTTACCGGCACATCCAGGAAACCTGTACCGGTACCCACTACAGGCGGACTATACGATGAACCCTTCATTCCCCGCAGAATAAATACTGCCATCGTGGCACGGTTTACATTTGCGGTAGGACAATACAATAGATCTGGGCTTGTCACACAACCACCGGTGATCCCAACTGCATAAATACCTTCAATCGTCTTCCAGAACGGGCTGGTTCCATTTACGTCCGCAAAATTTCTTACACGGAAATTCAAAGTCCCACCGGGAGTAGCAACCGTGGCTGAGCCTGAATTCTTTTGCGCGACCTGAACATAGTATGTCGTGCCATTAATTACTGAAAGATTGACATTGGATTGAGCCAGGCCCGAAGCATCGTCGTTACAAACGACCAAGCTCAATGTTCCATTAACATTTTTTGTCCAGACCGCAATGAAGGTATTGTAGGATGTTCCAAAAGTATCCAAATAAATTTTACGGTTTGAAGAAGCAGTATATTTGTACCAAACTGAGGAAAGGCCAAAAGCAGAGCTGCAGGCATTTGCTGTCCCTGTATCAAGTGTAGCAGAGGTTGTGCTCTCAATATTTTCATAAGGCACAGCCAGTGTAAATGCGCTGTCAACCGTATCATTGGCAGGACCGACAGCCGTAATAAAGGAAGCCCAGGTACCACTATTTGCATAGGCAACGCCCGCATTATTGATTGCGCGAACTTGCCAGTAATATGTGATATTGGCACCTATGCCCGTCATGAGTGTGGCGAAAGTGCCTGTAGTGCTCACCCAGTTGTTATCGCAGATATTGTTATTGGTGGTATCGAGGCAGTATTCATAGGTTGTTGCGTTTGAACTGGTTTGCCAAACTAAAGTGGGTGTCACAGATTGGCCCGTTGCGGCATTCGAAGGCAGGGTCTTCGCAAATGCAGCTGGGGGAACATTTGTTGATCCTTTTGTGGTAAATGACCACCAGGATCCACCGTTGGCATCTATTTTTGTATTATCATTTAATACTGCTTGCACCTGCCAGTAGTATTTTGTGTTAGTTTCCAAATTGCTGATCGTGACGGTCCTTCCGCTCCAAACTGCAGTCCATCCGGCGGATGGACCGGAGGTATCGCATTGCGAATTATTGTTTTTATCAATGCAATATCGATAACGATTCAAATTTGTTCCTGTATAAGCACTCCATGTTAAAGTTGCGCTTATATCGACATTGGTTGCTCCATTATCAGGTGAACTTTTACCTAACGTGCCCACTGCCTGAGGCTGAAATCTTTCCTCAGTATCCTGCGCGGGGGCGATATCCGTTGGATTGCTTTGCCACACAGTCAAACAGGTTATCGCCGCTGCTGCATCACAGCCCACAAACTCCACAACTAGGTAAACGCCTGCAGGATCGAAATAGACCGACGAAACGCCATTAGAATAAGACTCTGTGCTTAATTCCTGCCAGCCTACTTCAGCCAAACTTCCTGTCGAGTAGTAAGCCGCAATATCATCCGCACTTTCTAGATTAAATGCCTCCTCTGATTGATACATAGTTCCGGAAAGAGTGATCGACTCGCCATTCAGCACAAAAGCGCGCTCGGCAGGACCAAGATCTGTCCATGTTAGTTGGGGGGCCAAGGGTGCTGAAGGGTTTTCGGCTTGTGCTCCCGCCATACCGGTTGGTGCAAAAAGCATGGCTATAAGTCCAAGCGCCATCAACAGGTTGAAAAACGTTCGAGCATGACTTGGTTTCTTTACATTGGTTTTCATGGTTTTCCTTTCCTTACTCACTTATGGGAATCATTATAAGCCTTCAATTTACCTTACGTAAACCTTTTTCACATCACTGCTGTTTATAAAATATACCTGATCAAATACGTCTATTTAAAGCACAGAAATACCCATTAAGACCCAAAAATGATTGCATCCGCCCTAATTTCTAAACGGTCCGTCGCGCTCTTTTGTTCCAGAAATTGACGGCAAATTGTCATGTGTCTTTATCCTGTATAATCTAAGCTATTCAACAATTACGATATGTGAGACTCAATGTTCATAGACCAGGTAGTAATTCAGGTGAAATCAGGCAAGGGCGGCGATGGTATGATGCATTTCCGTCGTGAGAAATTTATTCCACTGGGCGGACCGGATGGTGGCGACGGCGGCAAGGGTGGGGATGTCATCCTTGAGGTCAAATCCACACTCAATACACTTTCTTCATTCCGCCAGAATCAAAAGTTCAAAGCCGAAGATGGCGTCAAAGGCGGTCCCTCTCAGATGTCAGGACGCTACGGAAATGATCTGATCCTTTATGTTCCACCCGGTACAATCATCTTTGACGCAGACACAGGCGCGCTCATCGGCGATTTGACTCAACCGGGTCAACAGTTGAACATCCTCAAAGGTGGCCGGGGCGGCAGAGGCAATCAGCATTTTGCGACCTCGCGGAACCAGGTGCCGCGCACCGCAGAAAAAGGAGAACCTGCCCAGGAGGGACGAATCAAACTGGAACTGAAGCTGATCGCCGATATCGGACTGATCGGCGTCCCGAACGCGGGCAAATCCACTCTGCTCTCCGTATTGACAAATGCCAAACCGAAGATTGCGCCGTATCCATTTACGACTCTTGAGCCGAATCTCGGTGTGGCAAACATCGACGATGACACAACCGTCGTATTAGCCGATATTCCTGGCCTTATCGAGGGCGCTTCACAGGGCGCGGGACTGGGTCACGATTTTTTGCGCCATGTTCAACGGACGCGGGTTCTCATCCATATCTTGGATGGCTTGTCAGAGGATCCGGTTGCAGATTACAGTCAGATCAATTCGGAGTTATCGCTCTTCGACCCAAACCTGGCGAAGAAGCCGCAGCTTGTAGCGCTTAATAAGATAGATCAACCCGAGGTGCAGGAAAGAGTAGCGGAGATCCAAAAGAAGTTCAAAACGCTGAACGTTGAGCTAATGACCATCTCTGCTCTGGCGCGTACCAACACGCGCAATTTGCTCGTCAAAGCTTATCAAAAATTAGCCGATGCTCCTGTATTGGAAGAGGTCGAACTGCCGTTGCCGGTTTACAAGCCGAAAGAAGATCCGCGCGAGTTCGCGGTGGCCCGAGAGGGCGCGAACGAATGGCGTATCTCCGGCGTAGCGATTGAGCGCGCGGCTTCGATGACATACTGGCAGCATGATGGTTCCGTACGCCGCTTCCAAAAGATCATGGAAACGCTGGGTGTAGATGAAGCACTGCGTAACGCAGGCGTGCAGGAAGGCGACACGGTTGCCATCGGTGAGTTTGAGCTGGAGTGGCAGGAATAGATTTTTCGTGAGAGCCATATCAACGTGTGTCTTCGCCCTTCTTTTTGTGATTGGATTCTTCACAGCTTGTGCACCTAATAGCACCATACAACATCCGAGTCTGACTTCAACAGAAGTGTCCACCCCATTTCCGAGCTCTGAATCTGCAGCGCCAGAAATTACACCCATTGTTGAAGGACCTGAGCCTTCGTACAAAGTGGCCGCGTTTTATTATCCCTGGTATGGGAATCCAGGCACGGACAGTCAGTGGCTTCATTGGGCACAAAACAATCATGTTCCGCCGGACGATATCGCCAGCGATTATTTTCCAAAATTGGGTGCATACTCATCGAATGATCCAGCAGTGGTGGCTCAACATATGAAATGGCTGCGACAGGCTGGCATTGGTGTGATTATCAGTTCCTGGTGGGGACAGGGTTCCAAGGAAGATCAAGTCATTCCATTGCTTTTGAAAACGGCGGAGGGATATGGAATCAAGGTTGCGTTTCACATCGAGCCATACAATGGACGAACACCTGAAAGCCTTGTAAGTGATATCAAATATATTTATGAAAATTATGGCAGCAGCCCTGCATTTTTCCGGTCAACCGCGACCAGCCGCTATAGTCCCTCTGATCAGCAAAAGGGAATATTTTTTGTTTGGAGCATTCAGGATCAAGGAATCAAAGATTTTTCCTATTGGCAAAAGGCTTTGGATGAGATCCATGCTCTTCCAGAAAGTGGATTAGTGATCGCAAACTCATTGGAAACTGGCTGGGTCGCAGACAGTCATTTCGACGGCTTGTATAACTATGCAACGCTCCACATGGAAGAGGCTGGTTTTGACTGGGCGCGAAGTTTGCCGCCAGATTCGTTATACGTACCTAGTGTCATTCCAGGCTTTTCAGCCAAACGCGTTGGCTACGCTGAAAATACTTATGTGCCTCGAGAAGATGGAAGCACTTTCGATACACAGTGGACTTCCGCGCTTAATACCGGCGTAGAGCCAGCTCTGGTTACCATCACTTCGTTCAACGAGTGGCACGAAGGCAGCATGATAGAACCTCCTCAATTTAGGGCCAGCGATGGCAATGGATATACCTATACAGACTTTGGCACACTTCCACCCGAAGGGTATTTGACTCTAACTCATAGTTGGATTGACAAATATCTTGCCATGACCTGGCCATCCACTTATCGTGTGCGCATCAGGGTGACTACCACGTCAGACTGGACAACACTCAACGTATTGAGCGGTGGAGCATGGATCAGACCGGAACGCATTTCAACGAGCGCCTCGACTACAACAGCCGGTATAGAGGCTGGAGATCGCTTACTCCTGACACAATCTCTGGCAGATGCAAATGCGGGCAAAGAAGTCGAAATGATCTGGGATGTGAGGTTGATAAAATTAGTTGCCAGTCAGGACTTGATCCTGCAAATCGAGCGCGGGAATATTGGCAAAACAGAGGTAACGATATATAACTATATGGGCTCTACACCTATCGAAGTAAAGACTTTCGATTGGGACAAGGTCACGAACGGTCGCAATAGTTTTCAAATACCCATTCCATCCGGGCCTCTGATAAACTCAAGTCCCTGAAATGGAAGTATCATGGATACCTTAAATCCCAAACAACGCAATTTCGTCGTCGGTCTGATTATCATCGGACTGATGATCATCGGTTTCTTCGGCTTGCGCACGGCTCGAGCATTCCGACAATTTCATGGTCATCGCCCTCCTCCGTTTGATGGCGAACATGTTGAGACCGATGTAAGTTTGATCCGGGACTGGATGACGGTTCCTTTTATTTCGAGAATGTATCGTGTACCGCCTTCGATACTTTTTGAGGCACTGAAAATTTCAGAGCAGGGAAATAAGGGAAAAAGTCTCAAGCAATTGAATGAAGAATATTACCCCCAGGATGAGGGGATCGCTTTGGAAAAAGTTAAAGCAGCCATTTCAGCAAACCAACCGCAACAAATACAAGGAAATCCGGATACACCAGTAGTTCCACTCACACCCACTCTTCCCGGTAGTCCATAAGGCTCATGTCTGATTTTTTACTGACACAAATCATTAATTATGGCGCACCCTTGTTTGCGGCATTTTTGTTCCTCGGGGCACTGGGGGTTCCGGTTGGAGCTTCTGTCCTGGTCATCGCGGCCGGTGCTTTTTCACAACAGGGTATTTTGGATTGGGTATCCACAGCCATTCTTGGACTGATTGGCGCTGTGATTGGCGATGCGATCAGCTTCGGGATTGGGTTCTACGCGAAAGATTGGGTGGATCGCCGCCTCGGAAGATCACCAGCCTGGAGAAATGCACGGAGCTCATTCGATTCCCATGCAGGGCTTGCAATCTATCTCACCCGATTCCTGATCACCGCCTTAGCTCTTCCCACCAATCTGATCGCCGGAGGGAGCGGGATCAAGTTCCGAAGATTTATGGCTTATGACTCGCTCGGGGAATCCACCTGGATCATTCTGTATGGTGGTCTTGGTTATCTCTTTGGCAGCCAGTGGGAACTTGTCAGCAACTTCATCAGCAACTTTGGCGGCCTGATCCTGGGCGTTGTTGTTCTTGGCGGTGGGGTTTGGTTGGGATTCAGAAGGAGACGAAACAGTGAGAGCGAAAGTATGGATGAAAAAATCCCTGAGACGTAAGCCTCAGGGATTTTTTGTAATGCTAAATCAAGAAAAACCATGTCATTGTGAGCGTTCTGCGCGATTGCGAAGCATCCTGAAAGGAAGCAATCTCCTCAAGGCACGGAAACACTTGTTATTGTGAGATTGCTCACCTGCATGATTTGCTAAGCAAATCACGTGCCGCGCAAGTGTCGTCGGGACAAACCGCGAAGCGTCCTCGCGATGACATATTATTACTTCTCTTCGCGCCCCATTACATCCATCACCGCCACCGAAGCGATCTGCACGATGGCGTTGACATCGTCACCGGTCTGCAACACATGGACAGGTGCGCCCATGCCCAGCAGGATCGGTCCAATCGCTTTGGCTTTGCCCAGGCGAGCCAGCAATTTGTACGCGATGTTGGCAGATTCAAGGGATGGGAAGACGAGCACATTCGCATCTTTCACCGCGCTGAACGGGTAGCGGTTTTCAATGATATCCGCCGCGACGGCTGTATCAGCCTGCATTTCTCCATCCACTTTGAGGTCCGGGCGGCGGGATTTCGTCAGTTCGACGGCGCGCCGCACCTTGTCCGAGAGCGGATGCGGGGTTGAGCCAAAGTTCGAGAAGGAGAGGAAGGCAACGCGTGGATCAATTTCCAGACGTTTGGCAAAATCCGCCGCGAGGGAGGCGATCTCTGCCAGATCCTCCGCGGTCGGTTCGATATTGACCGTCGCATCCGTAAAGAGATAGACCTGATCTTCCACGATCATGATATACACACCGGCGGCACGAGTGGCACCCTTCGCCGTGTGATGGATCTGCAAGGACGGACGGATCACTTCAGGATAATCATAGGTGAGCCCCGAGACGAAGGCATCCGCATCACCCATCTTGACCATCAATGAACCAAAGACATTCGGCTCTCGCACCAACTTGGACACATCCGCAATGTTGGCACCTTTGCGTTGACGCAATTCATAATAAGCCTTGGTGTACGCCTCAAGATTCTCAAACGTATCAGGATCTATGACTTGAGGTTTATATTCAAGACCCAATTTCTTCAATTGTTCATCAATAACACTCTGATGCCCAATCAGCACTGGCGTGGCAATGCCTTCTTCCTTGATCTGATAGGCAGCGCGGATGATCTTCTGCTCCTCCCCTTCAGCAAACGCGAGCCGCTTCAGACCGCCAGAGGAACGGGCTTTGTTCTGGAAGAAATAGCGTACCTGTTCACCCTTGCCCTGGCGGTAGGCAAGCTGTTCACGATATTCGTTGATATCGATCATCTTGCGAGCTACCCCTGTCTCCATTGCCATCCCGGCCACGGCAGGCGCTTCCCAAAGTAACACACGCGGATCAAGCGGCTTCGGGATGATATATTCGCGTCCAAACTTGATGCTTTCGCCACCATACGCACGGATGACCGAATCGGGCACATCCTCTTTCGCAAGAGAAGCAAGCGCCTTCGAGGCCGCAAACTTCATCTCTTCGTTGATCGCTTTTGCCCGCACATCCAGCGCGCCGCGGAAAATGAACGGGAAGCCCAAAACATTATTGATCTGGTTCATATAATCCGAACGTCCCGTGGCGATGATCACATCCTTGCGAGCTTCCTTTGCCAGGTCAGGATTAATTTCAGGGTCCGGGTTCGCCATGGCAAAGACAATCGGATCGTTGGCCATGGACTTGACCATCTCAGGGGTCATCACATTGGCAACCGAGAGGCCATAGAATACATCCGCACCGCGCAACGCATCGGCGAGCGTGCGGCAATCTGTATCCACCATGAAGCGTTCTTTATACTTATTGATGCCCTCCGTGCGGCCCTTGTACACCACACCTTTACTATCACACAGCATAATATTCTCACGCTTCACACCCCAACGGACGGCAAGTTCCGCACATGAAATCGCGGAGGCACCCGCGCCTGAGATTACGATCCGTACCTCTTCATGTTTCTTGCCCGCGATCTCGAGCGCGTTCGCGAGCCCGGCCGATGAAATAATAGCCGTGCCATGCTGATCATCATGAAAGACGGGAATGTCGAGCATTTCCTTCAATGTCTCTTCAATGTAGAAGCATTCCGGGGCTTTGATATCCTCCAGGTTGATACCGCCAAACGTGGGCGAAATGGCTGCCACAACCTTGATAATTTCGTCAGGATCATGACTGTTCACTTCAATGTCGAACACATCCACGTCAGCAAACTTTTTGAAGAGCACGCCCTTTCCTTCCATCACGGGCTTGCCCGCTAAGGCGCCGCGGTCCCCAAGACCTAAAATCGCTGTGCCATTGGAGACGACAGCGACCAGGTTGCCTTTCGAAGTATATTCATAAGCCAGTTCAGGATCCTTCTCGATCTCCAACACTGGTACAGCCACCCCAGGGGTATACGCCAGACTGAGGTCGCGCTGGGTATCCATAGGCTTGGTCGGGACGACCGCAATCTTGCCGGGTTTGCCTTTCAAACGATGATATTCAAGTGCATCTTCACGCGTAATTTTAGCCATACAGCCTCCTGTTGATGTTCAGACCTCTCAAATTATTGCACTAGTTTACTATTTTCCGTAGTTCCATTTGTCACGAATTTTCTACCGTCTGTCTCATCAGTTCCAGCTTTTTGGATAGTGGCTCTCCCGTACCCGGCGGGAAAAAGCCTAACCACGAAGGACACAAAGGAGTAAGCAAAAGACCCGGAATCGTTGATGCAATCCACCTCATAACCGGCTTGAACATGGTTCTCTAATGACCTCCGGAATTGTACCGCGCGGAAGAAAAAGGCTGGCATAGCGCCAGCCCTGAAAATGGTCCGCCCGACGGTACCCTAAAGCGCATGATATCTGATGGAGGCAGGCGATGCTGAAGAAACGTCGGAGGGCTCGGGCTACTGGGGTTATATTAAGCCGGTTTCGGTGCCCGCCGGCATGTCTGTGACCGTGTATGCAGCCGCCATCGACGGGCTCTGGGGTCGGGGGCGCCCTCAGCACCAGCCTAACGATCCTACGCAGCTCTACGAGGCAACTTCAATGGCAAGTTTGAGCTATGCGGAGCATTCTCAAAATGGAGGCGCGTTTCCTCATTCGGGGCCAATCGAACCGCCCATAACGCAAGGGGCACGAAGTTTAAGGGGGATATTTCCCGACTCACCGGCCCGGCAGCCGCTTTGAGGTTTATTTGCACAAATGCAGTCCTAATGGTGCTCCCCTAAATTCCTGGTGTAACGAAAAAGCTATGTTAACAAATTGCAAACTTAATGTATAATTAACTTAAGTCCGAAAGGATCGTACTAAAAATTTCTGCCGCCCTACGGTGCGGCCTGGCTGTATTTCATCTGGATATTTAGAGCACGAACCTCCCCGGTTTTGGGAGCTGCTTTTTGAAGTCGATTTCGGAATGAATTTGAATAGTCATCTGACTTCTCCCTATACCCGCTGTCCCAAGTGTGACTTTAAGACATAGTCACATGGTTTGACTCGACCTGCGGCTCATTCGCTGCAGGACCTGGACCTGCTCACCCAACCCAGATATCTTAGACAGCCGAGGCCGCTTCGGATGGCGCTCGGCTGCGTGTGTTTAATGTGTAAGGGCGACCCTTCAATCGATTAAGAGTAAAGTCGCAAGCTCCTGCCAAGCGGGTCGCCCCTACGATCGACAACGATGAGAAAAATAACTGCCATAGAGGTACAGAAGAGATCTCCAAACCGGGTGAATATTTACCTGGATGGGGAATTCGCCTTCGGGCTGGCACGCATCGTTGCCGCTTGGCTGAGAACTGGTCAGGAACTAAGCGAAGAGAAGATCGAGCAGTTGCAGGCAGAGGATGCGCGTGAACGAGCGTTCCAACAGGCGATGCTCTTCCTGAGTTACCGGGCCCGTTCCGAATCCGAGATTCGGCAGAACCTCCGCAAGCATGAAATCCCTGAGCCGGTGATCGAGCAGACGCTCGAACGGCTGAGACAGGATGGGCTTGCAAATGATAATCAATTTGCTCGTGCGTGGGTGGAAAACAGAACTACGTTTCGCCCGCGCAGCCGTCGGTTGATGGCTATGGAACTTCGCCAAAAGGGACTTGCTGATGAGGCTGTTTCCTCTGCAGTTGAGAGTGTGGATGATAACGCCCTGGCCTATGAAGCCGCTCAAAAAAGGGTAAACAGATTGAAAGGTCTGGAGTGGAACGAGTTTCGAAAAAAAATGAGCGATTTTCTTGCCCGCCGCGGATTTTCTTATTCTGTTATTGCGCCAGTCGTTAATCGTATTTGGAACGAGGCGTACAAAGCTGAACAACACTACGAAGAAGAGGATTGAACATGAACCCGATCGCTTGGATCATAGGGATAGTTTTTTTAGCAGTGGGTGCTGCTGCTGGTTATTTTTTTCACCGCTATCAGGCTGAGGTTTTACGCAGGAATCAACAGGAGAAGGCTGATAGCATTTTAAGAGGTGCCAGTGAGCAGGCTCGCCTGATCGAAAGCCAGGCTCGCGAGAATGCGGTCAAGATCGTGCAGGCGGCCGAAGCGGAAATCAAAGAGCGCCGCATCGAACTTAACAAGGAAACGGACCGTCTCGACAAACGCCGCTCCGAACTCGACAGCCGTGTGGACCGACTCGAACAACGTGAACAAACGATGAATAAGCGTCAATCACAAATTGACCGGCGCGGGAATGACATCGAAAAACTGTATGAAGAGCAGGTCAAGAAACTTGAATTCGTCGCGCAGATGACGCCGGACGATGCAAAGAAGGAGTTATTTGCCGCTGTTGAAAAGGAAGCGCGCGGCGACATGGCTCGCATCATCCGCCAGATTGAAGCCGAGGCGCGTGAACAGGGTGAAAAGCGTGCCCGCAAGTTGATCGCGGACGCCATCCAGCGCGTTGCCTCTGAGCATGTGGCGGAAGTCACACGCGCAGTTGTCACTCTCCCCAACGAAGAGATGAAGGGGCGCATTGTGGGCCGCAATGGACGAAATATCAAGGCGTTTGAACAGGCGGCTGGCGTTGACGTGATCGTGGATGACACCCCTGACTCTGTCACAATCTCATGCTTTGACTCTGTCCGTCGCGAAATTGGACGCCGCTCGCTGGCGAAATTGATCCTGGACGGCAGGATCCATCCTGCGCACATTGAAAAAATTGTCGAGGATGAAACCAGGGCTGTCGAAAAAATCATTAACGAAGCCGGAGAACAGGCGGCTTATGAGGCCAGTATTACAGGCCTGCACCCGGAAGTCCTGCGCATGATGGGGCGATTGAAGTTCCGAACCTCCTATGGGCAAAACCAGCTCGCCCATGCTGTGGAAGTTTCCAAACTGGCCGGCATCCTGGCCGCCGAGATTGGTGCCAATGTAGAACAAGCAAAACAGGGCGGTTTCCTCCACGATATTGGCAAGGCAATGGACCACAACCAGGAAGGCACACATGCCAAGCTGGGAGCAGAGTACTGCCGGCGCTATGGTGTGAATTCGATTGTCGTCAATGCCATCGAATCGCATCATCATGAAGTTGATCAGCTCACGGTGGAAGCGATCATCGCAGAAGCCGCAGATGCTATTTCAGGCGCGCGCCCTGGTGCCCGCCGCGAAGACCTCGAAGCCTACATCAAGCGGATCCGTTCACTCGAAGAAATGTCCATGTCCTTCGAGGGTGTACAACAGGCTTTCGCCATCCAGGCGGGACGCGAAGTGCGTATCATCGTCAAACCAGATGCCATTGACGATCTCGCCTCGGCCCGGCTGGCGCGCGACGTCGCCAAGAAGATCGAAGAGACGATGCAATACCCCGGGCAGATCCGCGTCACTGTGATACGCGAAACTCGAGCAACAGAGATCGCAAAATAAACATCAACAAAATAAAACCTGAAATAGAGCATTCCATTTGGGATGCTCTATTTATTTCGAGCGCAAGTGGTATAAAATACGAAACTGTCCTGGAGACTTCTATGCATCGTACTTTCAGCACCGTAACCCTGATCTCACTATTCCTTGCAAGCTGTGGAACGGCTCTGACGCCAGTTGTCACGCAGACGCTTCCCCCGGCTCTAACCGCAATTCCATCCCCAACGACTTTTCCCACATCCACCGCCATTCCGACTCCGGTTCCGGACACATTATTTGTAGACCCATCCGTGTCTCTCGGACCGATCAGCCCGCTGATCTATGGATCAAACTACGGTCCCTGGCTGACTGTTCCGTTTTACATGCTGCCGCAGGCTTATGATTCAGGAATCAAGATTCTCAGGTTCCCGGCGGGTGCATGGGGGGATCACAATGATGTTACCCACATGCAGATCGATCAGTTTATGGATTTTGCTAACAAAATGGGTGCAACCGAGATCTTTAGTGTCCGCCTGTTAGGCGGAACGCCGGAACAGGCTGCTGAGATGGTTCGCTACACCAACATTGAAAAAAAATATAAGGTTCAATATTGGTCGATCGGCAATGAACCGACCTTATTTGATGCCGAACTTAAAACCAGAGGGGATTCTTACAGTATCGAGCGTTTCAACAAGGAATGGCGTACATTTGCGGAAGCAATGAAGAAAGTTGATCCAACCATTGAACTCGTCGGTGCAGAAATCAATCAATTCAGTTATGACCTTACACCGGGTGCCACAACAAATTTTGGGCAACGAGACGAAGAATGGTTTATTGAATTTTTGAAGGCAAACCGCGATCTCGTCGACATCGTTTCTTTCCATCGTTACCCATTTCCAAGTACAAGAACATCGGGTCCCCCATCGATTGACGAGCTGCGCCAAAACGCGCAGGAATGGGACAAGATCATCGTCCATGCGCGTGAACTGATCCATCAATATGCCGGCCGCGACCTGCCCATCGCGATTACCGAGTTCAACTCCGCCTATGACAAATCGGTCGGTGGTGAAGCCACTCCCGACTCACATTACAACGCGATTTGGATGGCTGATGTATTGGGGCGGATGATAAAGAACGGTATTTTTATGGCAAACGAATGGTCCTTAACGGCCAAGGGTGCATCTGGCGGCTCAGGGCTGATCGGTGCGCTGGATGTGTACCCGGCCTATTATGCTTATCAGTTGTATGAAAAGTTTGGGAATGAACTTGTATATTCCTCTTCTGATGATCCAGACTTATCCATTTACGCGGCGCGGCGCGAAGATGGCGCATTAACGGTCATGGTCATCAACCTGTCGCTGGAAGAGAAGACAAAAGCCATTCGAATCGAAGATCAGGCTCAGGTCCAGGCCGACGCATGGCTGTTCGATCCAGAGCATAAAGCCGAAAATATCGGGTCAGTAGAACTCTCTGATGGTATTATTCTCCCGCCTCAGTCCATAATGCTCTATATCGTCCGATAATCAGGGAATTTCGACCTGTTAAACTACTATTAACATTTTTTAAGAGAAGCGTTGGTTGACTCTGCTTGGGAGTTATGAAATAATGTAAACGGTTACAGTAAACGGTTACATTAATCTATGACCAGACGTTCTTCTTCCGTTACGATCCGTGATGTGGCCCGACAGGCAGGTGTGTCGGTAGCCACAGTCAGCCGATATATCAATCGAAACGCGCCGGTTTCAACTGAGGTGGCAGAACGCCTCGGCCATGTCATGACAGAGCTACGATATGTGCCACATGCGGCAGCCCGGCATCTCGCATCCCGTAAAACCCGTGTGATCGGCTTATTGCTCAACAATCTGCATAATGATTTTTTCGTCCCACTTTTGAATGGTGTTGAGGCAGTTGTCCGCAAAAAAGGATATAATTTGATTGTCGCCACGTATCATGCCGATAGTCGAGAGATGCCACCGCCAATAGGACCCCATAATACAGATGGAATGCTGGTCTTTTCAGACGGACTGGTGGACGAAGACCTGGCTAATCTAACTGCAAATGGTTTCCCCATGGTGTTGGTGCATCGCACTTCCCCTCCTTCTGTAAATATTCCCAGTGTGACCGTCGAAAATTTAGAAATTACCCAGAAACTGGTGGAGCATCTTATACAAGATCATGGAAAGCGCCGCATTTTGTTCCTACGGGGGCCCCTGCACCAGGAGGATTCCGATCGGCGTGAAGTGGGATACAAGGCGGCCCTGGCCGCAAATAATATTCCTTTTGATGAAAATCTGGTTCTTAATGGTGAATTCGAACGCGACGTCGCTTATCAGGTCCTGAATGATTTTTTGGGCAATGGAAAGCGGGTCGCGTTCGATGCTGTATTTTCAGGGGATGACGATGCAGCCATCGGTGTTCTGAAAGCTCTGCATAAGCACGGATTTCGGATCCCCGAGGATGTAGCGGTCATCGGATTTGATGATCTCGGTTTTGCCCCTTTCTTGAACCCACCCCTCACTACGGTTCGTGCCCCAACTGAATCTGTAGGCAGAATTGCCGCGGAACGATTGTTTGGTCTTCTTGAAAACCATACTTCCGAAGAAACGGTCGTCCTGCCTACTGAAATCATCTTTCGTCGCTCATGTGGCTGTCAGGCATGAGAACCATCATTTGTAAAGGAGGTGAGCGCCCCACGAATATTTTTTCTTACCGATGTTTCCGAATCTTTCCAATCCAAATCCTAAGTAGAGGAGAAATCTCACCATGAAGAAACTTTTGTATATGCTGTCTCTGTTGATCATCGCGTCGATGGTCCTGACTGCCTGCGGTGGTGGCGCAGCGACTCAGCCACCCGCACCCGCCGCAACAGAAGCTTCCGCTGCAACGGAAGCTCCCGCTGCAACGGAAGCTCCAGCCACAGAAGCCGGAGCGACTGAAGCTCCCGCTGCCACCGAGGCTCCTGCTGCCACCGCGACATTAACCCCGTACCCTGTTGCAGAGTGCGAAGGCGGCAAGGTTTGTATCCGTTGGTTTGTCGGTCTCGGTACTGGTACTGATGCCCCTCAAATCAAGACCCAGGAAGAAGTTGTCTCTGACTTCAACTCCTCCCAGGACAAAATCCAGCTTATCCTGGAAATCGTCCCCTTCAATAGCGCTCGCGACGTTTTGTCCACACAGATCGCTTCCGGCGCTGGCCCCGATATCGTCGGCCCGGTCGGCTGGGGTGGCTCGAACGATTTCTATGGCCAATGGTTGGACATAGGTCCCCAAATCAAGGCGTCAGGTTTCGATACCTCCATCTTTGATCCTGCTTTGGTCAAGTTCTACCAGACCGAAGAAGGTCAGGTTGGTCTACCGTTCGCTGTGTTCCCCGGCGCGATGTATTTTGTCCCGGCTTTGTTTGATGAGGCTGGTTTGAATTATCCTCCTCAGAAATACGGCGAAAAATACAAAATGCCCGATGGCAGCGAAGTTGACTGGAACTGGGACACGATCACTCAAATCGCCAAGATTTTGACGGTCGATGTGAACGGTAACGATGCCACTTCTCCTGACTTTGACGCAACCAAGATCGTTCAGGTAGGCTATAACCCACAATGGCAATCCATCCAGTCCATCGGTACTTTCTATGGCGGCGCAGAAAAGATCTACTCCGGCGATGCCAAGGGCAGCTATAAATCCACGATTCCCGAAAGTTGGAAGGCAGCCTGGAAGTGGTACTATGATGGCATGTGGGGTGATCAACCCTACATAGCCAATGGTCCTCTCGCTGGTTCACCCGAATTCCTGGCTGGCAACGTATTCAATTCAGGCAAGGCTGCCATGGGCCTGACCCAGACCTGGTACACCTGCTGTCTGGGAGAATTCCGCGACGCCGGCAATGAATTCCAACTCGGAATTCAACCCATCGGCGCAAATGGAAAAGTAGCTGGACGTGTCGACGCTGATACCTTCCGCATCTGGAAAGGCACCAAGAATCCCAACGAGGCCTTTACCGTCCTTAGTTACCTCATCACGACTGGCGCTGACAAACTTCTCCCCGTTTATGGAGCTATGCCTGCAGTACCGTCCAAGACACAGGCCTTCTTCGATCAGAAGAGCAAGGACTATCCATTCGTAACAAAGGAAAGCTGGGATGTCTTCCTACAGGGACTTGCCTATCCTGATACGCCAAGTTCAGAGCAATATCAGCCGAATTCCATTAAAGCCAACACTCGTTTTGCGACTTTCTTGTCTCTGCTGAACAACACCAAGGATCTGGACTTCGATGCCGAGTATCAGAAGCTGGTTGATGATTTGAATAGTATCTATAATGAGTAAACAAGCATCAGTGTAAGTGTATAATTTAGACGGGTCAGCGTTCAACTGGCCCGTCTAAAGCATCTCCATAGGAAAGGAAATATCCCATGTTAGAAGAGCTTTCAAATTTCCGAAAGGTATTGCCTTCGATCAGATCGTTCCGCAATATGTCGACGCTCGCGCGCCGCGAGTCTTCATGGGGATTGTTATTCCTCTCCCCATGGATCATCGGCTTTCTGGCATTCACATTAATACCGACGCTGGCAACTTTGTTCTTTAGCTTCCTGAACCTTCGAATTACCGACGGAATCTTGAGCCCGCCACACTTTGCTGGGTTAGAGAACTATAAGCAATTATTCAAAGATCCTCAGGTGTGGAGCACCGGTTCTACACCTGGATCGCTCTGGATCACGATCAAGTTCGGCTTGTTTGCCCTGCCTGTGGGCATTTTCCTGCCTCTGGGCATTGCACTTCTGATGAACAACAAACATCTTAAGGGGCAAATGCTCTTTCGCAGTCTTTTTTATATGCCCTATATTGTTCCTTTCGTAGCGGCGGTCTTCATTTGGGGCGGCATGCTCAACCCGGAAAGCGGCTGGATCAATCGGACGTTGATGTATTTCGGCATGCCAAAAGAGAGTGTCCCAACCTGGGCGAATGATATCCATTGGGTTTATCCCGCCTACGTTATTTTGGGCATCTGGGGGATAGGCAATGCCATGCTGATCATGCTAGCAGGCTTGCAGGGAGTCCCCACAGAACTCTATGATGCGGCGAAAGTCGATGGCGCCAATGGTTGGCAAACATTCTGGAAGATTACTTTTCCCATGATTTCGCCAGTTATTTTTTATAACCTTGTCCTAAGTGTCGTGGGTTTATTCCAATATTTCCTGGTGCCACTTGTAGTTAATCAGGGCACGGGGCTGCCGGGTGGTGCCACATTTTTCTATAACCTGTATCTGTATAAAACGTTCTTCACCTACCAAAATATGTCGTATGGTTCAGCACTTGCCTGGTTCCTTTTTTTGGTGATCCTGCTGGTCACAATTGTTTTATTTGGTACTGCGAAGTACTGGGTATACTACGCAGCGGAAAGACAGTAAGGAGGAAAAAATGACGAACAAATCACTAGCTCCTGCCCTGTCGAAAGATACTTCTGTTTCTTTCATGAATAAGTCACTGATACACCGCGTCCGCACTGGCGCCAATATTACTTTCGTTACCGGCCTGACCATTGCGATTCTGGTAATTTTTCTGGCGCCATTCCTGTTTATGATATTCACCTCCCTAAAAACCCAGGGACAGATATCGCAGCTAGGTGCCCCAATCTGGCCAGCCAAACCTCCAACCTATGAATACAATGGGAAAGCGGTAGAAATGTTCAGTGTACCCATGTCAAAGTGTGCCGGGGCGGATCCAAATGATTCATCCGTTAAGGATTTGGCGATCGTCAAGAAAGGACGTCAGGCCAGTACCTTTGTTGACCCGAATAATTTGGCAGCAGGCGAATTTAGCTGCCAGGTTTCATGGCGCGCGCTGAAGCGTCCCTGGATTTTCTCGCCAACCTGGGATAATTACGCCCAGGTTTGGGATACGATTGATTATCCGCGTTTGATGTGGAACACCACTTTCTATGCCATTATGACCGAGATTGGCGTCTTAATTTCGTGCACGCTGGTTGCCTTCGGTTTTTCACGCTTCCGCTTCCCTGGACGGGATTTTCTGTTTATTGTGCTCATTGCCACCATTTTCCTACCCGCCGCCGTAACGATTATCCCAACCTATACCTTCTTCCAAAAAATTGGCTGGCTGGGTACATGGCTGCCACTGATTGTTCCCGCGTTCTTTGCCAATGCATACGATGTTTTCCTGCTGCGCCAATATTTCATGACCCTGCCGCGTGAACTGGATGAAGCAGCCATGATTGACGGTGCCAGTCCCATCCGAGTCTTGTGGTCGGTCATCCTGCCTCAATCGTATCCCGCGCTGATGGCGGTGACGGTATTCCATATCGTCTTTGCCTGGAATGATTACTTTGGTCCACTTATTTACCTTTCGACAGCCCGTGATAAATGGCCGATCTCCGTTGCGCTTGCAAATTTCAATGGCATCTATGGCCAGCAGCCTCAGTTGATTCAGGCAGGTGCATTGATGGCAATAATCGCCCCATTGATCCTCTTTGCGGTCGCGCAGCGTTTCTTTGTGCAAGGCATCGTCGTCACTGGTGTGGAAAAATAATATGCTCAAAGTAGCAGTGATTGGCGGTGGATCCACCTATACGCCGGAGCTCGTCAATGGTTTCCTTGCACGCATGGACGAATTCCCCATCAATGAACTTTGGTTGATGGACATTGACGAGGAGCGATTAAGGATCGTTGGCAGTTTCGCGCAACGCATGGTGGAAGCCAAAGGCTCACCTTTCAAAGTAATTCTCTCTACAAATCAAAGGGAGTCTGTAAAGGATGCAGACTACGTGACTACACAGTTGCGTGTGGGTCACATGGAAGCACGGCGCCGTGATGAATATCTCGGTCTGCGGCACGGTTTGATCGGTCAGGAGACGACCGGTGTTGGCGGAATGGGAAAAGCGCTCCGCACCATCCCGGTCATCCTAAAGATCGCACAGGATATCAAAGAAGTTGCCAAGCCCGGAACGATGCTGGTCAACTTTACTAATCCGGCCGGCCTGGTCACACAGGCGCTCAGTAAATACGCGGCGGATGTTCCCGCAGTTGGCGTATGTAATGTCCCGATTACAACGAAGATGCACATCATCGAAGGCCTCGAACAGGCGACCGGGAAAAAGATCGATTCGAGTCACACCGAGTTGAAAACGCTGGGTTTGAATCATCTTTCCTGGCATCGCGGCTTCACCATCGATGGAGAAGATGTCTGGCCGCAGGTCATTCAAGGATTCATCACCGAACTCAAGAAGGAAACAGAACCTGAATGGGAACCGCGTACCATCGAGGTTTTGCGCATGATGCCAAATTATTACCTGCAATATTTCTATCACACCGATAAGAAGTTGAAATCGCAGGAGAATTGGCCTCCGTCACGCGCTGAAGAAGTGATTGAAGTTGAGAAGGATCTATTGCGCCAATATGCGGATCCGGATTTGAAAGAGCCTCCTGCCGATCTGATGAAGCGCGGCGGTGCCTATTACTCGACCGTTGCCACACAATTATTGAACGCGCACTACAACGATTTGGGCGAGACCCATGTCGTGAACATCCGGAACGGCAGTGCAGTCAAGGAATGGCCTGAGGATTGGGTGCTGGAAATCCCGTCCACTGTGAAAAGGAGCGGCATTACACCCATTCCCACCGAGCCCTTACCTGCCTCCTGCTTTGGTTTGATCGCGGCCGTCAAGGCTTATGAATTGCTGACCGTGGAAGCCGCGGTTCACGGAGACCGGGAGGCCGCCTACCAGGCACTATTGGTAAATCCCCTGGGGCCAAAAGCAGATAGGGTACAGGCAGTGCTCGACGATATGCTGGAAACACATAAAGAGCATCTGCCCCAATTCTGGAATTAACCCACGAAATAAAAGGGGCGACCCGATAGGCCGCCCCTTTATTAACCTATGTCTATGCATTATTACCTGGGCGCCGACCTTGGTGCCACCAAGACTCACACTCTCATCGTCGATGAAACAGGCCGCGCCCTGGGATTCGGTGAAAGCGGACCCGGCAACCATGAATCGGCCGGTTACGATGGCATGTTCCAGTCCATGCAGGCCGGCATGGAACAGGCATTGCGCGCAGCGGGGTTAAAAAAAGAAGATATAGCGGGAGCAGGTTTCGGCGTCGCAGGCTACGATTGGACATCCGAATATGAAGCCACTGCTTCAGTGATTGATCGTCTTGGCCTCGAAGCGCCTTATAAATTTGTCAACGATGCAGTGCCAGGATTGGTGGCTGGGGCGGAAGAAGGCTGGGGCGTTGTCGTTGTCTCAGGCACCGGATCGAACTGCCGTGGCTGGGACCGTGAACACAAACGCGAGGGCCGCGTCACCGGACATGGCGTTTTGATGGGAGAAGGCGCAGGCGGGACAGAGTTGATGCATCGCTGCATGCAGATTGTTGGGTATTCATGGACCAAACGCCTGCCCAAAACTTCGCTGGCCGATGCCATCATTGCGTATGTCGGCGCAAAAGATCTGGAAGACTTAATGCGCGGTTATACCACCTACGAATATCAGGTCGGCGCTGAAGCCGCGCGGATCGTTTTTCGTGTGGCTGAAGAGGGCGATGAAGTTGCATGCGACCTTTTGCGATGGGCAGGAACTGAACTGGGCGAAATGGCAAACGCAGTGATCCGCCAGCTTGAATTTGAGAATCTTGCTTTTGATGTTGTAATGACAGGCAGCATGTTTGACGGTGGAACAATGTTGATCGAACCCATGCGGGAGACCATTCACAAACTGGCCGCGAAAGCCCGGCTTGTGCGACTGAGTGTCCCGCCCGTCATTGGTGCGGTGATGCTTGGTATGGAGGCAGGCGCAATGCGCGTAACGCCTGAAATCCGCAATAGAATGAATACGAGTATTTCCATTCTAAGGAATATTTCTGTGAGGTGAACATGGTAGCGATCGAATTCACAGCCATCCCAGATTCAGAGGAAGATTACAATCTTCAACTCGAATTAATGGCAAGCTTCCAGAAACAGACAGGCATCGAAGTCAAGTTGACGCGTATGGATTGGAGTGATGCTTGGCAACAACTCATTAACATCTCCACCCATGGCCAGGGCGCAGATATTTCGCATATTGGTTCCACCTGGGTAAGCAGTCTGGTCAGCATGAATTCCGTGCGTTCCATCCCTGCCCACATCATTACCAAAATTGGCAGTCAGGAGTCTTTCGTCCATTCGGCCTGGGCCAGCATCATGATGGAGGATGACAGGAACGCCTGGGGGATTCCACTGAGTGCCTATACCTACGCAGTTGCCTATCGACGTGACCTGCTTGAACAGGCCGATCTGGATGGCACAAGGGCCTTTGCCACACCATTCGCCCTGGAAGAGACCGTTAGTAAGCTTGAAGAATTAAACTGTGCAGAGCATGCCTGGCTTATGCCCTATGTCCCGTTTCCTTACAATGATTTCGTACATACGGCGGCTTCCTGGGTCTGGAGCTCGGGTGGGCACCTGATCGATAATCGCGGCAAGCAAGTCCTTTTCGATTCGCCTGCCACACTGGCTGGGTTAAAAGCCTACTTTAAACTCCTGCGTCGTTTACCAACCGCTACTCAGATTGGGACCGATGAATGTATGCAAATGCTGATGCAGGGAAAAGCCGCGGCCGTGCTGACAGATGCGCGCGCCATCCTGGCTAATCTGCAGGATGACAGACCAGAATCGAAAAATATCGGTGCAGCCAGCCTGTTGAGCATTCCCTGGTCAGGTGGTGGAAACCTGGTGATCTGGAGACATACTTATGGTTTCCCAGACCGCCTGGAAGCTGCGTTCAGGCTGGCAGAATTCCTCACCCGTAGGAGTACCATGCTTGAAATAGGACGCAGATCTCACATCCTTCCGGCGCGCGTCGATGCATTGGATGAACTGATCCCAGCCGAACATCCGCTTCGACCGGTGATGATTCAGCTGGTTACCTCTTCGCGTGCCTATCGCACCATTCCACTCTGGCGGCGGATCGAAAACCAGTTCGGTCAGGAACTGGCAGTGATCGCAAAAAAGATGTTCGAAGACAAAGATGCAGATTTGGATACGCTCCTGGCTGAAACCATGGGACAACTCACCTATCGCCTCAACCTTACCCTAGGATAAAATGCCCCGTTTCTTTTCAAGACTCGGCTTGCTTGCCATTTTACTGACATCCTGCTCCGCCTCAGCAACTTCTACTGTGATGCCAACTCCTGTACCAACCATGACTCCCACTCCCCCACCTTCTCAATTTATTGTCCTGGCATATGCCACCGAAGGCATCGTCGCAGACATCATTCCCTACGACAAGCTCACACACATCAATTATGCATTCCTCACTCCGAAAGACGATGGCACATTCAATCCCATCAACAACGTCTGGAAGTTAAAACAGATCGTTGCCGTTGGTCACACAAAAAACGTAAAAGTGTTGATCTCCGTTGGCGGCTGGGGCTGGGATGGGCAATTTAAAACCATGGCAGCCAGCCCTGAGTCCCGAAGCGCTTTCGTCAAAAATCTAACGACATTCGTGGATGAATATCAACTCGATGGCGCGGACATCGATTGGGAATATCCTGACGCTGGCGAATCGTCACAGCACTTTCTTTCGCTAATCCAGGAATTGCGCGCTGCCATGCCCGATAAGCTGCTGACCACGGCAGTCGTATCCTATGGCGATAATGCTCTGGGAATTCATCCTGAGTCAATTGAGTTGTTCGATTTCATCAACGTGATGACCTATGACGGTCCCGATCATGGCACAATGGAACAATTCAAAAAGGGACTCGCCTACTGGAGCGAACGCGGCCTGCCAAAAGAGAAAATCGTGATGGGCATGCCGTTCTATGCGCATGTGAAAGACTCCTCTGCAGAAGGTGTAACATTTGCAAAATTGGTACAGGCTGACCCTGCCGCCGCACAAGTGGATGAATTTGATTACTATGGGATGACTGAGGTATACAACGGTATCCCGACGGTTCAGGCCAAAACGCGCCTCGCCATGGAAAAAGCCAGCGGTGTCATGTTTTGGGCACTCGACCATGATACACCAGGTGAATTATCGTTGGTCAATGCCATTTATCAAACCGTTCATTCCATTCCTTAATCAACTGTTACGACAATCTGTTTTTCTGTCTACTAAAACCCTTACCAACCGGAGATTTAAATGTCTGATTTTACCCTTGGGGTGAACTATTGGCCCCGTAGAAAAGCCATGTATTGGTGGCCAAATTTCGACCCTGGCGAAGTACGAGAGGAATTTAGCGTCATTCGTGAGATCGGAATGAATGTCGTCCGCTTGTTCCTCTTATGGGATGACTTTCAACCAGACCCTAACTCTGTTTCGAAGGAGGCCATGGATCATCTGGTAACCGTCGCGGATATTGCCGGGGAGAATCATCTCGGACTCGATCTTACCTTCTTCACCGGTCACATGAGCGGACCGAACTGGAGTCCGCGCTGGCTGTTGGGCGGCGAACTGCCCTTCAAAGGCGGCAACGAATTCATTCGTGATATTGTCAGCGGAGGGAAACCCGTGTCGCAGGGTTACTACAACATGTTCCACCATGCAGAAGCCATCAATGCGGAACGTCTCCTGCTCCAAACCGTGGTTGGCACGCTCAAAGATCACAGTGCCATCTGGATGTGGAATCTGGCGAATGAGCCTGATCTTTTTGCCTGGCCGCTTACCTCTGATGAAGGCGCAGCCTGGGTCAAGCAAATGGTTGATCTCATCAAAAGCATTGACCCAAATCACCCGGTGACTATTGGTTTGCATGGAGATGGATTGCACCGTGATAATGGCCTGCGCATCGACAAAGTCTATAAGCACACGGACGTTGCGGTCATGCATTCATACCCCATGTATACGCCCTGGGCACGCAAACCTCTCGATGCCGACTTTGTTCCATTCACTTGCGCAGTGACTGCCGCGCTGGCGGGCAAGCCAATTTTGATGGAGGAGTTCGGTGGCTGTACGGCTCAGCCCGGTGAACTTTCTCACACGATGAGGTGGACGGAGACCAATGGTCGTAAACGTGAACAATTTATGGCCTCTGAAGAAGACTTTGCCGAATTTATTCGCCTGACACTTCCCAAGCTTCAGGATAGCGGAGCCACTGGTGCAATGCTCTGGTGCTACGCAGATTACGTTCCAGAACTATGGGATTTGCCTCCCTGTAACAACTCTCAACATGAGCGCTTCTTTGGCCTGGTACGACCGGATGGTTCCCTTAAGCCTCACGCAAAAGTAATCCAAGAATTTGCGGCAACCAAGCCTCAGGTCAAACCAATTCCCAGCTATGCAACTTTTGAAGTTGACCCGGACGACTTTTATAAAAAACCGTTGCCTTTCCTGCTCGATTTCTATGCTCAATATTTGAAAGGTATCGAATAACATCGCGCGGAGCACGTAGTAAGCGAAGACAAAGCGCGCAAGTTACGATGACAGAAAAACCATGAAACGATTGATTATTAACTCTGACGACTACGGACGCACCCCGGAAATTTCACGCGGCATCCGCGCAGCCCATCTGCGGGGCGTGGTGACCTCCACAACATGCATGATGAATATTCCTACAACGACAGATGATGTTGCCGTCGCGCTCAAAGAAACGCCGAATCTTGGCCTGGGAGTCCATCTTGTGCTGACGATGGGCCGGCCGGTCTCTGCCCCTGAAACAGTCCCATCCATCGTGGACGAAAACGGAAATTTCTTCAAATACACACCATTGATCGAGCATTTGACGAGTCTCAATATGGATGAAGTCAAAAAAGAATGGCGGACGCAGATAGAGGCGTTTATCGTAGCTTCGGGAAGAAAGCCCACCCACATCGACTCGCATCATCACTCTTCCTATTTCTCGCCAACTCTCTTCCGTGGAATGTTGGAACTCGCGCAAGAATACGACTGCGCGATCCGCTTTCCATTTACGAAAGTATCGAGTGAAATTGAAGAGACAGCCAAACACGCGCCTGCGTTGGTTCAGGAATTCAACCCACGCAGGCCAGATGTCTTCTTTGTAAATTTCTACGATAAAACTGTGACAAAAGAAGACTTGCTGAATATCATTTCCAGCCTTGGCGAAGGCACAAGCGAAATCATGTGTCATCCTGGTTATGTAGATAATGCATTTGCAAAAGAATCGGTCTATAACTTCCAGCGGGAAACAGAATTGAAAATCCTTACTGACGCGGCCATCAAACAAGCGATCGAATCACAAAATATAAAACTCATCACCTTTGCAGATCTCTAGCTTCATTATTTTTCAATTTCCATCTCCCAGGAGTTTCTTATGTCTCGTATCGACGATCTTCTCTCACAAATGACCCTCGATGAAAAGATTTCCATGCTCGCAGGCGCGGACCTTTGGCATAGTGTGGCTGTCCCTCGGCTTGGCATCCCACAATTTAAAACAACCGATGGCCCCAATGGCGCGCGCGGCGCGTGGGGCAATATGGGTTCAGAATCCGTTGCTACACCTGTTGGCATCGCGCTCGGTGCAACCTGGAATCCAGAACTTGTTGAAAAAATTGGGAATGTGCTGGCCGACGAGCTGGAAGCCAAGGGCGCGCACATCCTGCTGGCTCCCACCGTTAACATCCATCGTACCCCTATCGCGGGCCGCAACTTTGAATGTTATTCCGAAGACCCTTTTCTGAGTGGCATGCTGGCTTCCGCCTATATCAAAGGGATTCAAGAGAAAGGCAGGGGTGCCTGCATCAAACATTTCGTCGCCAATGATCAGGAATTTGAACGCTTCTCGATGAGCTCTGAAGTGGATGAACGCCCATTGCGCGAGATCTATCTGGAGCCCTTCCGGATTGCCATCCGCAATTCAAAACCGTGGGCAGTCATGTCTGCCTACAACCGTGTCAATGGCACGTATGCCTGCGAAAACGATCACACACTCAAAGAAATTCTGAAAGGCGAATGGAAATTTGACGGCATCGTCATGTCTGACTGGTTCGGTACCTATGATGAGGCTGTCCCGGCCGGCGGCCTCGACTTGGAAATGCCCGGTAAGGCCCGCTGGATGGCGAAGGAAATCGTACAAAAGGCTTTGGATAATGGGACACTCACGCTGGAAGCACTCGATGATAAAGTCCGAAGACTGCTGGGGGTGATTGAAAAAGCCGGTTTGTTCGAAAATCCCGAACTTCAACCCGAGCGTGGGGAAAACAAACCCGAGCATCGCACAATTGTTCGCGAGGCGGCCCGTGAAGCAATTGTCCTCCTGAAGAACGAAAACAATCTCCTCCCCCTTCAAAAGGCCAAATCAATCGCTGTGATTGGACCTTACGCCCGCACCGCGCAAGTGTTGGGGGGCGGAAGCGCAGGTGTCACACCACACTACGCAACCTCACCCTTCGATGGGATCCGGACCCACGCCGGCGACAAAATCAAAGTAGAAACGGCGCCCGGTTGCTTGATCTACAAGACCCTTCCGCCTCTCGCGCCGGAGACCATTTTCACCAAAGATGAACAAGCAGGCCTTAATGTCAGTCTATTCGACAACACCGATTTTTCCGGGGAACCAGTTTATACCGAGGTGATCCCTCGCACCCAGTTTGGCTGGTTCGATCATTCCGTTCCCAAGGTAAATCAGGAAGCTTTTTCCATGCGTATGGAAGGATTCTTCATGCCGCAGGAAAGTGGAGCTCATACATTCGCTCTGAACTCCATTGGCTCGGCGCGTCTGTACATTGACGAGAAACTGGTGATCGATCACTCAGCCGTCTCAGAATCGGGACAACAAAAAACGGTTGATCTTGAATTAACAGCCAACAAAGGCTATCCAATCCGCATGGAGTACGTATGGGAAGGTCATCCACGCTGGCGTTCCGTTTCACTGGGGCATCTGTCTCCTCACGCGCCGGATCTGATGGCGGAGGCTGTCGATCTTGCGAAACGTTCAGATGCGGTTGTGCTCATCGCCGGTTTGAACAGCGAATGGGAATCGGAAGGATTCGACCGTGTAGATATGAAACTGCCCGGCGCGCAGGATGAACTCATCGAACGCGTGGTCGCGGCAAATCCAAATACGATTGTGGTGTTGAATGTTGGTTCCGCAGTAGAGATGCCCTGGATCGACAACGTCCCGGCCGTGCTGCAGCTTTGGTACGACAGCCAGGAGCAGGGAAATGCACTGGCCGACGTTTTGTTTGGCGATGTCAATCCTTCGGGCAAATTGCCTACGACCTTCCCCGTTCGTTTACAGGATAACCCCGCCTATACCAATTATCCTGGTGAGAACGGCAAAGTCCGCTATGGCGAGGGGATCTTTGTTGGCTATCGGTATTACGACAAAAAGGAAATCGTCCCGCGCTTCCCATTTGGACATGGGCTTTCCTACACGACCTACCAATACAGCAATTTGCGTCTGAGCGCCAAATCCATAATGCCAAATGAACCGCTTGATGTTCAGGTGGATATTACCAACACCGGCAAAATTACAGGCAAGGAAATTATTCAACTCTATGTACGCGATGTGAAGGCCACGTTCGCGCGGCCTGAGAAGGAATTGAAGGCCTTCGCAAAAGTGGAATTGGCTCCTGGGCAAACCAGGACCGTAACGTTTACCCTCGATCGTGAAGCCTTCTGGTATTTCGATGTAGGAAAGAAAGCATGGGAAGTCGAACCGGGTGAGTTTGAAATTCTCATTGGCGCCTCCAGCCGCGATATCCGTTTGAACGGATCTGTGACACTCACGACCGACCTGCGCAACGCGCGCCTCCATACAGGACTGACCCTAAAGACCCTGCTCGAGGATCCCCAGGGACGCGCCATCATTTCGAAACATGCCGGCGGTTTCCTGCTCATGGGCGATATGAGCATGGCCATGGATATGACGCTCGAGCAGATTGCCAGCAACCACCCAACCTTTGTCACAGCTTCATTGCTTGCCCAAATTGGAGAGGAGCTGGCAAAGGTTTAAAACATGTATGGGCATGGCCATCCTGCCCTATAGAAATGGACTCAAACATGAAATTCGGATATTTCGATGACGCGCAACGAGAATATGTCGTTACCCGACCGGACACTCCCCTGCCCTGGATCAACTATCTTGGCAGCGAAGAATACTTTGGTCTCATCTCAAACACAGCAGGCGGATATTCTTTTTATAAAGATGCCCGATTGCGCCGCCTGACACGCTATCGCTACAACAATTCCCCGCTCGATATGGGCGGACGCTATCTCTATCTTCGCGAGGACAATACTGGCACATACTGGTCCCCATCCTGGATGCCGACGCGCCTCCAACTTGACGAATATGAATGCCGGCACGGACAAGGCTACACGGTCATCAGCTCAAAATTGAATGGGATTAAGTCATCGACGCGCTATTTTGTTCCCCTTGGAGAATCGCTCGAAATCTGGCAGGTGACTCTGACCAACGAGAAAGAGTCAGACGCGGACCTGAGTCTGTTCTCTGCCATCGAATTTTGTCTTTGGGACGCGAACGATGACACCACAAACTTCCAGCGCAACTATTCCATCGGGCAGGTCGAAGTCGTCGATGACGTCATCTATCACAAAACGGAATACCGCGAACGCCGTGACCATTTCGCCTATTTCGCCTGCTCTGAAAAACTGGCAGGCTTCGACACGGTACGTGAAGATTTTCTCGGTACGTATCGGGGCTGGAATGAACCAGTGGTAGTTGAAAATGGACAGTCATGCAATTCTGAAGCGCATGGGTGGCAGCCAATCGGATCGCATCACGTCAAAGTCCATTTGAAGGCTGGGGACCAGAAACAGATTACCTTTATTTTGGGCTATCAAGAAAACCCAAAAGACGATAAGTTTGACCCTCTTGATTCACAGATCATCAACAAGAAGTCCGCGAAAAAAGCGCTTGAGAAATATCTGCAGCCCATCAACGCAGACAAGGCATTTTATGAACTTNGTGAGTATTGGACCATGTTGCTTGGCANGCTACAAGTGTCCACGCCCGATGAGCACACAGACCGCATGGTCAANATTTGGAACGCGTACCAGTGNATGGTCACATTTAACATGAGCCGTTCCGCTTCGTACTTCGAAAGCGGAATCGGGCGCGGCATGGGCTTCCGTGATTCGAATCAGGATCTGCTTGGCTTCGTGCACATGATTCCAGAACGGGCCCGCGAACGCATTTTGGATATCGCCGCCACACAACTAAAGGATGGCGGCGCGTTCCACCAATACCAGCCGCTGACCAAGCGCGGCAACAATGATGTGGGCTCTGGCTTCAATGATGACCCTCTTTGGCTCGTACTGGGCGTTGCCGCGTATATCAAGGAAAGCGGTGATTGGTCCATTCTCGATGAGCTCGTTCAATACGAAAATGAGTCAGGAACGGAATCTCCGCTTTACGAACATTTGCAGCGCTCCATTCAATATACCCTTGACCGACTGGGACCGAATGATCTTCCTCTCATCGGTCGCGCCGATTGGAATGACTGCTTAAATTTGAATTGTTTCTCCGATACACCAGGTCAATCCTTCCAGACTACGACGAACAAAGACGGAAAAGTGGCAGAAAGTGTGTTAATCGCGGGGTTATTTGTGCTGGCATGCCAGGAAATGGCTGGTATCGCCAGGCATTGTGAAGATCACACAGAAGTAAACAAAGTTCAGAACGCCGCGGCTGAAATGGAGAAGACTGTCTGGGGCGCAGGCTGGGACGGCGATTGGTTCCGCCGCGCCTATGATGACTTTGGTCATGTATTGGGTTCAAAGGAAAACACCGAGGGACAGATCTTCATCGAGCCGCAGGGCATCTGCGTGATGGCAGGTCTGGGCGTGGAGAACGGCAAGGCGGTCAAGGCGCTCGATTCTGTGGGTGAACATCTTGCCACGCCGCATGGGATTGTCCTGCAACAGCCTGCGTTCAGTCAGTATTATCTGCACCTGGGTGAGATCTCATCCTACCCGCCCGGATACAAGGAAAACGCGGGGATCTTCTGTCATACGAATCCATGGATCATGATCGCTGAAGCAATGGTTGGACGCGGGGATAAGGCCTTCGATTATTACAGGCGAATCAACCCGTCCGCGCGCGAGGAGATCAGCGAATTACATAAATGCGAACCATACGTTTATGCTCAGATGATCGCAGGCAAAGATGCGGCGACACACGGCGAGGCCAAAAACTCCTGGCTCACCGGTACCGCCGCCTGGAATTATGTCGCGATCACACAACATATCCTTGGCATTCGCCCCGGGTTCGATGGTCTGGAAATAAAGCCGGTCCTCCCATCAGATTGGAACGGCTTCGAAGCGACCCGCAGCTTCCGGGGAGTCCGATACGAGATCTCTGTCAAAAGGGAAGGTTCCGGAAACGACGTCTCGCTCGAAGTAGATGGTCAGTCCATTGAAGGGACAGTTATCCCATTGCCAAACGCCCCGTTGACGGGACAGGAACCCAAAACAGTAAAGATCAAGGCCGTCGTCAGATAATGAAAAGTAAATGGTTCCCTTTGTTCATCGCTCTGACGCTGTTTCTCAGCTCCTGTGGTAATCAGGTAGTAAGCGAAGCAACACCCACTCCCTTCCCCACGCCCGTACGACCAACGTTCACCGTGCAACGCGGAGATATTACGGTTGAAGCAAAATTGAGCGGACGTGTGGAACCCCTGGCATTGCAGACTGTATATTTTCAAATCAACGGACAGGTGCGCGAAGTGTATGCAAATGTCAACGATGTTGTAAAGGAAGGACAACTACTCGGCGAACTTGCGGAAGCGCAGGAATTGCGAGCCAAGGCAGATGAAACTCGGCGCACGATTCGGCGAGCGCAGATTGACCTGGAAATCGCACAATTGACTCTCGAACAATTCAAATCACAGGGTCGCTCGGCGAATGAGGTCAAGATCAAGGAGTTGCAGGTTGAACTGGCGCAGATGAAACTGGATGAGACTCTTGAAAGTTTGGGCATTGACCCAAACTCGCCTGTACTCGATGCACTGGACGCGCAGGTTGCTCAGGCCCGCGTCTTTTCCCCGGCCGATGGAACGATCATTGCGGCGATCAACGTGGGACGGAATGTGACACCCGAAACGCCAGCCTTTGTGTTGGGCGACCCGAAACAACTGGAAGTAATCGCAAGTCTCGATGCCAGCAAGGGTGATCAGGAAGTGAAGGAAATGTTTGAGGGGATGCCAGTGACGATCACGCCAGATGCAAATACAGATGTGAAATTAACCGGTACGATCCGACAACTGCCATCGCCTTATGGAACCGGTGCCAGCGATGAGGGAGCAATCCATGTGGCGTTGGATTCACCACCTTCAGCCAGTACTTATCAAAGCGGCGACAAGGTGACTGTGGTTGTGCAACTCGCGAGCAAGGAAGGCGCGCTTTGGCTGCCGCCAGATGCGATCCGTTCGGCCGGTGGGCGTACGTTCGTGATCATCAACAGCAACAGCGGACCGAAGCGCGTGGATGTGGAAATCGGCTTGCAAACCCGCGACATGGTGGAGATCATTTCTGGTCTTGAAGAAGGTCAGGTTGTCGTCGGACCGTAACCCCGTTGGTTGAGTAGCCCTGTGCAAGTCGGGGCATATCGAAACCAACAAGCTTGATGAATACGTTTATGAGAACATCTTTCTCGTTAACTGGTGGTTTCCACGCCTACATGATTTGCCAGGCAAATCACGTCAGGTAGAAGTGTACATCTGTGACCACTCAACCACCGAATTGAATTAAATGATGAAGTTCTTTTCCGGTATCGTTTCTCTTACTCGGCAAATCTGGGCAACCGCAGGGATTGCGTTTAAGCGCCTGTTGACTCAACGCTTCCTCAGCCTGGCATCGATTGCCGGGTTGATGATCGCGTCAGGGTTTATTTTGAGTGTGCCGTTATATGCTGATGCAACCTACTTCCGTTTGCTGCGTGAAGAACTCCTGGCGGGGCATGAAGCAGATCTGACTCAAAAGCCTGTTGACTACGCGCCGCTCGCATTTGTCTTTGAACAAAAGGCTGCCGGTAAAAATAGTCCTCAGTGGAAGAATGTTGTGCAGGTGGACGAATATCTTTCGAGCGGAGCGCTGCGGACAATTGATCGTCCCATTTTGCAATTGGTCCGCCGTTTTCGCACCGACGGATATAACATGTATCCGCCGCGTGACCCAAATAATCCTGGAACCCAGTATTCACTGACCACAGCCAACTTTGCCTTCATAACTCCAATGGAAGATACAATCATTGTTGTGAACGGGACAACACCCAAGCCTTTTGTCTCTTTGTTGCGTGAAGGCGATGCGATTGAAGCGATGGCAAGTGAAAGCCTGGCAAACGAGTTTGGCGTGCAAGTCGGCGATACGTATTCTCTGCGCACAGAAAAAGGTCAAATCCCGGTTTCAATTGTCGGCCTTTGGAGAGCCGTGGATCCCACTGCGCCCTACTGGGATGTGAAGGATGAAAGCCTGCTTCTTGTAAACGAAGAAACCTATAAAGGCCTCATCAGCGATAGGGTCAATGATGAACTTCGGAATGCAACCTGGATGATCGTTGCGAATGGTTCTTCTTTACACGCAAAGGATGTCCCCGCGCTGAAGGAACACATTCAAACCATTGAAGCTCGAGTCAAGACACTCCTTCCCAAAACCGCATTAATCGCCTCGCCGCTGGAAGCATTAGCTCGCTATCAAAAGAACGCGCCGACACTCACCTATCTTCTATTTGCATTCAGCGTTCCGATTTTAAGTTTGATCCTGGCGTTCATTGGTCTTGTGGCCGGACTATTTGTCAATCAACAACGCGGCGAAATGGCGATCCTGCGCAGTCGCGGCGCCAGCACCTTGCAAGTGGTGGGCATATCTCTTTTACAAGGCATCATTTTGGGTGCAGTCGCATTGGCAGGTGGCGTGGGTCTCGGCTACGTGATCACACACTTCATCGGCAAGGCGCGCAGCTTTCTTGATTTCAGCGCAACCGGTGGTTTGCGCGTGAGCATGACTCCGCAGGTGCTGGGTTATGGTCTATTGGGCATCGGGATCATTCTTATTATTCAAGTCCTTATTCCCACTTTGAGCGCCGCAGAAAATACAATTGTCACTTATAAGCAGGAGCGGGCACGTTCCTTCCGCGCCCCGTGGTGGCAACGTTACTGGCTGGATGTTCTTCTCCTGATCCCGGCGGGCTACGGACTGTGGCAACTCACGCAACAATCTCAAAAAGCTTTGGAGGGATCGAAGACGATTCCTGACCCGTTACAGAATCCGCTTCTGCTTCTGGTCCCTGCCTTGGGGATTTTCTCGGTCGCTCTTTTCACGCTGCGGCTCGTTCCCCGTTTTATGGAGTTTATCTCGCGATTGCTGAAACCGTCAAAGAGCGTCGGGATGTTGATGGCCGCCCGTTATCTGGCACGGACTCCTGCTCTCTACAGCGCCCCACTGGTTTTGCTCGTCCTGACTCTGGGCTTATCAGCCTTCACCGCTTCACTGGCACGGACACTGGATATCCAACTCGATAAACAGATCCACTATCAAGTGGGTACCGATATTAATCTTTATGAACTTGGAACAACTTTCAATGAGGATAACCCAGATCCGGTTTACACCTTTGGGCCGGTGGAAGAGCACTTGAGTATTCCGGGCGTGCAGTCAGCAACGCGGGTGGGTCGCTATAAATTTTCAGGCACGGCGCAGACCGGTCCGCTTCAGGGAATATTCCTTGCCATCGACCGGCTGACTTTCCCCTCGGCAGCCTACTGGCAAAGAGACTTTGCACCCGAATCTCTGGGTGCATTGATGAATCAATTAGCCGCCAATCCCACCGGGGTCCTGGTTCCAAAGAGCCTGCTCGCGAAACAAAAACTCAAAATCGGAGATACGCTCAACATTGGGATCACCACCGGCGTTGCAGGCCAATCCATTCCCATCGAAGCGCCAATCGTTGGGTCCTTTGATCTGTTCCCCACCTGGTATCCTGAAAACGGGACCATGATCATTGGCAATCTGGAGGAATTATTCCTGCGCGCCGGCGCAGAATATCCACATGAAGTTTGGCTAAGAACTTTGCGAGATGCTGATCCGGATATCATTGCTTATGCGGTACGCGGCTTTAGCATTTTGCTCGATCAGCAGGCCGATCAATCGAAGCTGGTACAAAACGGCTTAAATACCATCGTCAAAGATTGGTCATCGGCTGAACTAAACATCCGTGCCCAGCAACGCAGACCCGAAAGACAAGGTTTGTTTGGACTGCTCTCGGTTGGTTTTGTGTCATCAGCCCTGTTGACTGTTTTAGGGTTTCTGCTTTACGCGTTGTTCTCGTTCCGCCGCCGCTTCATCGAAATGGGCATGTTACGCGCGATCGGTCTCTCCATTCGACAGATGACTTCCCTGCTCGCCGCAGAACTTGCTTTTTTGGTTTTGCTTGGCATCGGCGTGGGGACCGCGTTGGGTGTGTTTGCCAGCAGGCTTTTCGTTCCCTTCCTCCAGATTGGAGCCAGCACACAATCACAATATCCACCCTTTCAAATTGAGATTGCCTGGTTTTCGATTATAGAAATTTATGTGCTATTCGCCCTGCTCTTCATGGCGGCGCTCGGAACTCTTTCAACCTTACTGGTTCGGATGAAAATTTTCCAGGCCATTAAACTTGGAGAAACCACCTGATGAACTCCGAGCCATTGATCGTTTGTGAAAACCTTGTGAAGATCTATCGCCTGAACCAGGAAAGCGGTGGCTCTGTCGAAGTGCAGGCTTTACAGGGAATGGATATTGTTGTTACCGAAGGAGAAATGCTTGGTATTGTAGGAGCCAGCGGCAGCGGCAAATCAACGCTACTAAACGTTCTGGGCGGGTTAGATCGCCCCACTGGCGGACGCGCTCTCGTTGGTAATCAGGAGTTGGGTCAGTTGAGTCCGGCTGCGCTCGATCAATATCGCCGAAAAACTGTTGGGTTTATCTGGCAACAGGGCGCGCGCAATCTCATCTCCTACCTGACCGCGCTTGAAAATATTGAATTACCGCTCACACTTTCCGGGCAGGTCGGCAAATCGACTCGGGCACGTGCCCTGGGACTTCTTGATCTGGTCAATCTGCGTGAGCGCAAAGATCATCGCCTGGAAGAACTCTCGGGCGGAGAGCAACAACGGGTCGCAATCGCCATTGCCCTGGCGAATCGTCCAAAGCTGTTACTAGCCGATGAACCCACCGGCGAATTGGATACCGCTACAGCACAAACAATCTATGATCTCCTGCGCCGATTGAATAAGCAACTGGGACTTACCATGGTCATTGTCAGTCATGACCCCGGCATTGCGCGTCATGTGGATCGCGTCGTCGCGGTGCGAGATGGCAAGCTGGCAAGTGAGACACTGCGCGTGCAAAAGGCCGATAGCGATGAGCATCACCTTGTCGAACTTGCCGTTGTGGATGCCGCGGGCCGATTACAAATCCCGCGCGAATACTTGGAGCAGTTCGACATCCACCGTCGTGTGCAGGTGGAACTCACCGAAGAGGGGATCCTCATCCGCCGGCCGGCGAAAGAACATCATAGCCACGCTCAAACTGCTTCACCCAGCGAACAGGAACCGGCTGAGTCAGAACGTGAAACGATCGAGGTTTCATCCAGTCTATTGAAAGTATGGCAAAGTCTCAAATCCAGATTTACGCGTTCGTCCAAGAATCACAATGGAGACGAAAAATGACTCCTGTCATCGAAGCGAAGGATTTGTGGCGAGTCTATCCATCCAGGACAAATGCAAATGGCATTTCCGCTCTGCGCGGCGTAAATCTGGAGGTGCAGCCTGGAATGTTCGTTGCGTTGAAAGGACGTTCGGGGAGCGGCAAGACAACGCTATTAAATTGTCTGGCAGGGCTGGATCGGCCAACTTCTGGTGAGGTGCACGTGCTTGGACATGATTTGATGAAAATGAGCGATCAGGAATTGACCGAGTGGCGACGTGAACAAATCGGACTGGTATTTCAGTCATTCGGTTTGCTTCCCACACTTTCGGCTTATGAAAATGTCGAGTTGCTCCTGCGGATCAAAGGTGATGAATATAACGAGCGACAAAAACGCGCATTGGAATGTTTGGAGATCGTGGGGTTAAGTCGCTGGCGCG
>Ga0065707_10000452_pt1 | contig 48326 bp, 59 predicted proteins | sample SwiRhicommuniRL3_FD_59094 | JGI IMG/M metagenome (GOLD analysis project Ga0065707, IMG submission 59094) | Switchgrass rhizosphere bacterial communities from Rose Lake, Michigan, USA - RL3 v2 (version 2) | ecosystem: Host-associated > Plants > Roots > Rhizosphere > Soil | place: East Lansing...
ATGTACCCCCCGGGCGTCAGCGCAGCCAGTTCGCGGATCACATCGTCCACAAAGGTATAGGTGATCGGCTTGCTGATACACAATGAACTGAACCCAACGTTTGTCCCTGTGTAGCGGGCTGGTGCCACTCCATTGCAGTTGAGTTCCGCATAGGAAGCGAGCGCCGCGTTGGTGTGCCCCGGCATATCGATCTCAGGGACGAGGGTGATATAGCGACTCTGGGCATACGCCACAATGTCTGAATATTGGGCCTGGGTGTAATAGCAATTGGGGCAGGTGCCACCCACCTGAGTGCCTCCGCCATAGAGGGCAAGGTTCGGCCAGGAGTTAATCATGATACGCCAACCCTGATCGTCGGATAGATGGAAGTGGAATACATTCAGCTTGTAATAAGCCATCAGGTCGATGTAGCGTTTGACATCCGCAACGCTGAAGAAGTGGCGGGCCACATCCAGCATGGAGCCTCTCCAGGTAAACCTGGGATAGTCTCTCACTGTCCCAGTGGCCATCTGCCATGGGACGGCCTGCAGCGTAGCGTTTTCAATGGCCGCCGGCAACATCTGCCGAACGGTCTGAATGCCCCGAAACAGGCCGGCTGGTTTGTAGGCCACGACAGTGACCAGGCTGGATGTCACCGTCAGTTGATATCCCTCATCGCCCAAAGCCGGATCACCTCCCACTGTAGTTAGATAAATGTTCCCATTCGCGGGCGCGCCTGTCGTTGTTAAGACCTGGATCCCGTAGCCGGTGGAAGGATTCAATTTGTCCGCCAGATATTGGCCGATGGCGGTCAATTCTACTGTGGCCGGCTCCACATAAATGTCCGCTGTGCTGGAGAGAACAAAGCTGCTTCCCGTGGAGGTGATCGAGACCGGCATGGGGATAATATTTCCTATCGGGGCCGGTCCCGGCGTTGGAGTGGGTCCGATAGGTGTGGGAGTCGGGGGCTTCGCCTTAGGCGCCGGGCCATTGCTGGCAGAGGCCTGTATGGCATTCGCTGCCAGGATCATTAAGACCAGGGCAAAGACCAGAAATGTACGAAAGACATTTTTCGTTTGCATAGAGATACCTCTATCTTTCAATATGGGTGGATAGCCGAATCATGAAGAAAGTTGAAGCAGGCGTGTAGCGGTCTGGAATTTCAGTCTATCCAGTTTCTGAATCATCTTATGCCACCCTATATGGAAATTGCAAAATATTCAAGGTTATTTATTCTGTCTGGCGCCTTTGCCTCCTTTCTAACGAGCGGTCCAACCACCATCAATGAGCAGTGTATCCCCTGTAATTAGGGAGGCGGCAGGGGAAGCGAGAAACACAACTGCGCTGGCGACCTCCATTGGTTCGCCGATCCGTCCCAAGGCGATTCTCGATAAAACATCGGCACGAAAGGCTTCATCTGCGAGTGCCTCGGCAGTCCCGGGGGTATTAATAAATGTGGGGGCCACAGCATTGACCGTAATATTGTATCGTCCCCACTCCACCGCCAGGCACCTGGTGAGGTGGTTAATGGCTGCTTTTGTCATGCAATAGACGGATTCAGTAGGCAGAGCGACGGAGCCGGCCTGTGAACTCAGGTTGATAATGCGACCATAATTTTGCTTGATCATGACCCGACCCGCAGCCTGGCTGACGAAGAATGTGCCTTTGAGGTTGACAGCCAGGGTGTAATCAAAATCTTCCTCCTTTACATCCTCCGCCAGATTGCTTGGACCCAGCCCGGCGTTATTCACCAAAATATCCAGCCGCTCGAAGTGCGAAACCGTTGAGTCGATGGCCTGCTGAATTTCATCCATATGCGTCACATCCATTTGCAGGCGAAGTGTGCGACGACCCATTGTCTCAATTTCATTCGCCAGTTCAGCGCCCGTGTTTATATCCCGTAACCCCAGGGCGATATCTGCGCCGGCATGAGCTAATGCTAATGCACAAGCATTTCCAATTCCGCGTGCCGCGCCTGTGACAAGAGCGACCTGACCCTGTAAATCGAAACGTGGGAAGTTGTTGTTCATTGTGCAATTATCCTTTCACAGCTCCGGCTGTCATGCCTCTCACGATGTAACGTTGGAAAATAAGTGCTACCAAAACGGGTGGAACCGCCGCAAGAATTCCTCCCGCCATCATGCCATTGATGTTGACTACATAGCGGCCCACGAATTCCGCGATTGCCACTGGGACGGTTTTGGCGGCTAATGTGCTGGTGAAGATCAGGGCATAGAAGAACTCATCCCAGGCGAGCAGAAAAACGAACATGGCTGTCGAAACCAATCCGGGCACGGAAATGGGCATGACCACACGAAACAGAATTCCCAGGCGCGAACAGCCATCCAAACGAGCGGCATCTTCCAGTTCGATCGGAACCGTTTGAAAATATGCGGCCATTAACCAGATCGAATAAGGCAAGGCAAAACTCATATAGGTAATAATCAGTACGATAGGCTTGTTGATCAAGTGCAGACTTGAAGCGATGATAAAGAGCGGCAGCACCAGCGATACTTCTGGGATCATGCGCGTTGCAATAATGCCAAGTTGGATCGTGCGATTAAATTTAAAAGGAATGCGTACCAGCGCGTAGGCTGCCAGGCTTCCAATAAAAATACAAATGATCGTCACCGCCGAGGCAATCTTGATAGAGTTCAGTAGAGCCGTCGCAAAGGTGCGCGGTACAGAGGAGGCTGCCAGACTGGGAAAGAAAATGTCGAAATAGTTTTGAAAGGTGGGCTGCTCAGGAATCCAATGGATCGGTACTGAAAATAATTCCACCTGATTGGAGAGGCTGGCACTAAACAGCCAAAGCAGGGGAAAGTAAATAAAGAAAAATACTGGCAGCGTGAGAAGAAACAATGTTAGTTTGGGAAACAGTTTTCGGTAAGACATTATTGAGTCTCCTCAGGCCGATATAGGAAACGAATATAGATAAGCGCCATAATAATTGTGAACGTGGAGATCAGGAAAGACAGAGCTGCACCAGTGCCTTGTTTTCCAAACGCAAATGAATTGAGATACGTCAAATAAGTAATCGTCAGCGTTTTATAAGCCGGTCCACCGCTCGTGATGATGTAGACGATGTCAAATACGCGGAAGGCATCTACCGTACGGACGATCAGGGCCACAAGAATGGCGGGTCGCAGCAAAGGGAGGCGAATTTGCCAGAAGCGCTGCCAGGCATTGGCGCCATCTACAGCCGCCGCCTCATCCAAATCATCGGGCAGCCCTGCCAGGGCGGCTTGCAAGACCAAAGCAACGAATGGCATGGTATGCCAGATATCTGCCACGATCACGAGGTTCATTGCCATGTTGGGGAGAGTCAACCAGGGCACATAATGTTTGATCAAGCCCAATTGCATGAGTAAGCCGTTCAGGGCCCCGAAATCGGCGCTATAGATCCAGCGCCACATCGCGCCATTGACAATGGTTGGTACTGCCCAGGGAATGATCAGACTAAAACGCAAAAACTGCCAACCCCAGGGACGCGAGTGGATCAGCTGGGCAATTCCCAGCCCCAGCATCAACTCCAATCCTACGGAAACAACCGTAAAGTAAAGAGTACGCCCGATGGTTTCCCAAAAAAGTTGATCTCTCAACATTTCGAGGTAGTTTCCAAAACCAACGAATGTTCGTANNTGGTTGATGCCGGTCGGTANGTGAAAAAAGCTCAAGATGAAGGTGGAAATNACCGGCCATAAAGTGACGCCAAGCATGACCAACAAACTTGGCGCGAGCAATAGCCAGGCAATGCGCGCTTCCTGCTGTCGTAAGGTGGGGCGTCGTTTGGTTAAATTCATTTCCATGATGGAGAAAATGAGTGGATTTGCATTTTCACGCAAATCCACTCATCAGCTACAATACTCGTAAACTATTGGCCGGCAAGTTCAACCCATTTGGCCGCGGCGGCATCCAGAGCATCCTTCGGAGATTTCACTCCCGTCAGCGCTTCTTGAATGGCGAGCTGCAATGCAGCTGAGGCCTCATTGTAGTAAGGAACTGTTGGGCGTTCGTTCGCAAAGGGGAACTGCTCCAGGAACGCCGGAACGGTAACCGGGTTGGTCGCAGTCGCCCCCTCTAATGTTTTCAGGGCGTCACCTTCAAAATCACCCTTCCAGATCGGCAACATTTCTGCAGAGTATTTGGTCTGCACTTCGTTGCTCGCAAGGTAGGTCAGGAATTTCCAGGTCTGATCAGGATAAGGGGTGGTTGCCATAACGGCGAACGAACTGGAACCATCCACGCTGGAGCCCTTAACACCTGCATCCGCGCCAGCCTGGAAGACAGGCATGGGGGCAAAGGCCGCCTGCCCCACGATCTTCGACTTGGAGGCATCATTTGAATCGCTGTATTGGAACAGCCAATTCACGGCGAAGGCAGATTGACCGGCCATAAAGTTATCCCGGACAGCATTCTCATCCGACGATACTGAACTCGGATTCGATAAACCATCATCAATCGTTTGTTTCATCCAGGTGAGAGCCTGAACACCTTTCTCATCGTTGAAGGCAGGTTTACCGTTTGCCACAAATGAGCCACCGTTCCCGTAGAGCAAAACGGCATAATCGCAAACAACGCCTTCTTTCTGATTCCAAGACCAGACGATAGGGAATTCTACAATACCCTTCTCTTTGATCGTCTTGGCCTGATCGACCAATTCCTCCCAGGTCTTGGGCGGATCCGTGATACCGGCCTTTTGCAGCATGTCCTTGTTGTACATAAAGTATTTCACGTCCATTAACCAGGGCATGCCGTAGATCTTGCCATTGCGGGTCACGCCATTCCACGAAGCGGGGAAGATGCCAGACTTCATTTCCGGGGTGACGCGATTCGTGACATCGAGTAGATAGCCAGCCTTAATAAACTCATCCGGCCAGATGACATCGATCATCGCCGCATCATAAGCCGGTGGGTTGGCAGCCATGCCGGTGGTGATCTTGTCGTGGATGAAATCGTAACCAAGATATTCCATGTTTACTTTGATATCTGGGTTTTTGGCTTCAAAGTCACGGGCAATTTGATCGATCTCAGCCGGTTTGAGGCCCGCCTGATCCATCGTCAGAATATGGATTGTGACGGGACCCGAGGCTGCTGGTTTAGGTGCACAGCCGGTGGTCCCTACGAGAAACACGAGAGCCAAAGCCAACAAGCTAATTTTGTAGATCGTGCGCATGGGTTCTTCTCCTTCTGATACAAAGTTTGGATCAAATCTTCATGTCAGCGGTGTCTGGACCAATTCTTCGATACGAGGCCTCCTTTCTGCTGCTAGGACAACTTATGAACGACATAAAAATTGGAAGTATTATGCAGAACGTTAGTAATGGCTCCCATCACACCCGCACGCAAGCCGAGTTTCGATATCACCAACTTGGGCGGTGTGGGAGTCGCGCCCTCGAGGCGTTTTAGTATTGGCTCAATTAATAGGTCTGGAAAAGATGAAACACTTCCCCCTAATACAATTAACTGTGGATCAAATGCGACTGCGAGGTTTGCCACTGCAATTGCAAAATAATCTACAGTTTCATCAATAATGGAGTTTGCCCAGGGTTGACCCTGGCGGGCAGCCGTGAAAACATCATCAGCCGTTAGAGAGGCCAGTTCTGCGGTTTCCCGCTCGGACTTGAGACTGGCGCGGGCGCGCTCGACGATCCCAATGCCTGAAGCGACTTTTTCCAGCGCGCCGAAATCCTGATAATTTTTTCCTAAGAATTCACGCCCAGGAATGAAATTGCCGATCTCTCCGGAGGCCTCACGCGCACCACGATAGAGGGCACCATCAATAATGATGCCCGCTCCAATCCCCGCTCCGCTTACAATCAGAATCATGTTTTGAATATTCTGACCGGCGCCAAACCATAGCTCTCCCATGGCTGCCAAATTGACATCGTTATCAACTGTGATGGGAAGTTTGTAATGTTCAGCCAAGCGTGCTTTAAGCGGAAAGTCTTTCCAATTGAGCGAGTAAGCCCACTTGACGATGCCCTCCTCGTGTAACGTAATGCCCGGGGCCCCCACACCGATGCCCCGTACGTGCCGATCTCCCAGTTTGGGGCTGGCAAGCAATGTATCAATCAACTCAATGAGACGCTCATAGTTTCCCGCGCTTGAGGTCCCGTGGCGCCCCATGTCAATTTCATCAATAATATTGCCGCCAAAATCAGAAATGGCCCCATAGAATTTTGTGCCTCCCATATCCACACCGATGACCACGAAACTTTCGGCATTGAATTCCAGCAGGGGACGGCGGCGACCGCCACTCCATTCCGTGCTGCCCTCGGCGCGCACATAGCCCTCCTCAATCAGTTCCTCCACAATCCGCATGACGGTTGGCAAACTGACATCCAGGCGTTCCGCAATTGCGGAGCGCGAGATGGGACTCTCGCGGCGAATAATTTCCAGAATCGCAGACCGATTGATTTCCCTCATATCCGCGGCTGTGATGGTGAGCCGGTAAGCCATAAAAGCCTCGCACACGTCAATCGGTAATAATTACACGATGTAACTCTTACTTACACCATGTAAATATCATAGCAAATTCAAATCCAAAAGTCAACTAGCAATATAAAATCGTGGTTTGGTATTCTATGTTCTTTTGAGAACCAAAAACGGGATAGCCTATCAGCCATCCCGTTCGTAGGAACTTTGAACCTTATCTAATCTGCCGCTGCCATGGCTTCATCGACCATTTCAGAATCCGTCGCTGCTGACGGCTTGAAGATCAGGAAGATCACATTGATGAGAATGCCGAGCACTGCAGCAGTGGCAATTGCTGGTAAACCGTTCGGGAAAATGCCGGGGACAGTTACCGGAATAAAGCCTCCTGGGAAACCGATATTGCCACCAATTCCAACGATCATAATGACCGCACCAATAGCCAGATTGCGAGGGTCGAACATACTTACCTTATGTTCCTGCATCAGCGCAATTCCCTGCATACCAATCACGCCAAATAGGTAAATTGCCAAGCCGCCGCTGACCGCCAGCGGAATCGTCTGTACGAGGCCCGCAAGTTTGCCTATAAATCCAAGAAGGATTGCGATCGCGCCGGCAGCGATCAATGCCGGACCAGAGTAGTTGCGAGTGATTGCCATTAACGAATTATTCTCGCCATAATTTGTCCCGGCAGTCGAGCCGAGCAAACCTTTGAGAGTATCGTCAATGCCATCCAGAATCAGATTAAGGCCGATGTTCTTATCCAACTCATATTTTTCACGACCTGTGTCTGCTGCTAAGCGGTCTACGTACAAGCTGATTTGATACAGATGGGCAGTTGATTCCGGGACGGTCGCAATTGCCATAATTGCGATACTGAAGATAGCTGTTCCAACCATGGCACCACTAAAGCTGGGGAAGGTGAAATGGGGAAGAGCAAACCAGGCTGCATCGGCAAGAGGCTTGAATTGAGCCGGGTTTGGGGCAACAATAGCTGAGAAGATATAACCGAAGATTGCGCCCAGTAATACCGGGATCATGCCGAGAAAGCCTCTGTTCTGCAGATATACAGAGAATAAAATAGTTACCAGGAGAGTAACCAACGACACTAGGAAATTAGCGTTTGCCATTTGCCCAAGGGCCGCAAACGCAAGACCAAAGCCGATGATGGCTGCAACTGAACCAGTGACAATGGGTGGCAACACCATATCGATCTTATCCTTGCCAAGGGCGCGGATCACAGACCCGATCAGGATATTGAAGAGCCCAGTAACGACAATGCCGGCTTGCATCGTGCTGAGGACATTATCAGGAAGGGGTACGCCAAATTGCGGCAAACTGCCAGTCATTTGTTGGGCGATGGCAAGGTAGGCTGCAATATAGCTGAAGCTGGAACCATAGAACAACGGAATAAACTTGCCAATCCTCCATTTTGCGAGCAGCAAAGCAACAATGGTGCCAACCCCTGAAACCGTTAGAACTGTACCAACATGGAAACCGCACAATGCCGCTACAAGCACAGTAGCAGGGAACATGGTTAACACATGTTGAAGGCCCAACAAAATCATTTGTCCCATTGGGGGTTGATCATTGGGCAGGTAGCCTATCACCTTATTTTTTGAACTAGATTTAGCCATTGCATTACTCCTCTCATATTCCTTCTAATAGATGCTTTTCTATGCGATCGCAAAGGGCCAGCTTTCCTACTCAAACTTCATGCTCACCTCCAAACAAAAATCGCCATGCAAACGTTGCATGACGAAATATGACAAACCCCTTTGGCAGCTCTGGGCTGAGCTTGGCGCGGAAGGAAAGGAAAGAGGTCTGTGCACTACACATCTTAAGGGGAAATAACCCTCATACTACGATTAAGTGACGGGTTTTGTCCAATTTATGGTTGAATTATTGTCTGAACCTTTAGGGAAATAGATCCTCTGCTTAAGATATAATCTCATTTAGCAGACCCGTTTTCTCCACATCATAACCATCGTATTTTGATGGTGTTTTCATCCCTACAGATGGCATCTCAGATCCTTTCAGAGGAGAGATCAATGTTATTAAATGGTGACGTAACGAATAATGTGCAAAAGCGGGGATCAACGCCGCGTCACGCGAGGCCGGAGACGGGTTTTGCCTTCGAAGGACCGTTTTCTACCCAGTTCCTTCGTGACATGTTTGATCGACGGAAGAGCGGTCAAACACGGCGTTTTTGTAACATGGAGGAAACGGCTGGGAAGAGATGGATGCTTATCGAAGCAGAAACAAGGATCGGCTGCGCGCGGAGCGGATCACCCTCCAATCAAGGTTTGAGGCTTATTCATGAAACCTGCTCCATTTGAATATTACGCTCTCGCTTCCCTTGAACCTGCCTTGGATTTAATGAGCCAATATGCGGGCGAGGCCAAGATTCTGGCTGGTGGACAAAGCCTTGTGCCCGCGATGAATTTTCGGATTGTTCAGCCGAGTGTGTTGATCGATTTGAATCAAGTGCCTGAGTTGAGCTACATCCGCGAAGATGAAAATGTGATTCGCATCGGGGCAATGACACGAGAAAGACAGCTTGAATTCAATCCCTTAATTTCGAGATGGATGCCATTGTTGGTAGAAGCTGCTCCGCATATTGCTCATCCACAAATCCGAAATCGTGGCACGATTGGCGGAAGTATTGTCAACGCGGACCCAGCCGCGGAATTGCCGGTGTTGATGCTGGCCTTAAGCGCGCGACTAAAAACAAAAAGTGTTTCGGGCGAGCGCTGGATCGACGCGCAGGATTTTTTTATGGGCATGTTTACGACTGCGCTGGAACCCGATGAAATTTTGGTCGAAATTGAATTACCTGCGAGTCCGCCTCGAACCGGCTGGTCATTTATGGAAGTTGCGCCGCGCGCCGGAGATTATGCCTTGATGGGTGTCGCCGCGCTCGTTACTCTCGATGAAAACAAGAAATGCGAACGTGCTAAATTAGTATATCTGAATGCTGGTGAGGGACCTGTTGAAGCAAAAGAATCCCAAAAGCTTTTGATCGGTGAATCCGTCAGTGATGTATTGATCGAAGCCGCCGCATCCAAAGCCAGCGAGACAGAGATCAATCCCTTTGGAAATATTCACGCGTCACCAGAATTTCAAAAGCATTTGGCAAATGTTTTGACGAAGAAAGCCTTGAAGCAGGCAACCCAGCGCGCGGAGGAAATCCTGCAATGACCCAGTCCATTCCCATCACAGTCACGGTCAACGAAAAAGAATACAAACGCGAAGTGGAACCGCGTTTGCTCCTCAGCGATTTCCTGCGCCACGAACTTGGCCTCACGGGCACGCATGTGGGCTGCGAGCATGGGGTATGTGGGGCGTGCACAATTTTGTTTGAAGGTGAGTCTGTGAGGTCGTGTTTGATGTTTGCGGTGCAGACAAACGCTCACAATATTACGACCGTGGAGGGTTTGGCAAAAGATAAGGATAATTTACACCCTTTGCAGCAATCGTTTTGGGAAGCCCATGGCTTGCAATGTGGCTATTGCACGCCGGGTATTTTGATGACTCTCATTCCATTTCTGAAACAGACTCCTGATCCAACGGAAGATGAAATCCGCCATGCGCTCTCGGGTAATTTGTGTCGTTGTACAGGCTATCAACATATCGTGGATGCCGTCAAGCTTGCTGCTGAAAAGATGAAGTGATTGGTGGTAAGGGATTAAAACTTATGATCTCTCGTTTGTTGATAGAAGAATTGCGTTCAGGGCAATTATTACTCCCTGATTTCCTTGCTCAGATTGAAGCGCGATTTGAACAGCATGAGCCCACTCTTCATACGTTCCTTCCTGAGGAAGAGCGCTTTACGCGTTTATATGAAGAGGCAGAGACTCTTGTTCTCAGCTATCCTGATCTAATCAAGCGACCGCTATTATTTGGAGCTTTCGTGGGTGTAAAAGATATTTTCCATGTCGAGGGATTCAACACACAGGCGGGAAGTCGTTTGCCATCCGATTTGCTCCAGGGTGAAGAAGCGAAAAGCGTCACGCGATTAAAAGAGGCAGGCGCTTTGATCTTTGGAAAGACTGTCACGACTGAGTTTGCCTACTTCTCTCCGGGTCCCACTCGCAATCCTCATAATCCAGAACATACTCCGGGAGGCTCGAGCAGCGGATCAGCAGCCGCGGTCGCGGCGGGATTTTGTCACTTGGCTTTAGGGACTCAGACGATTGGCTCGATCATTCGCCCCGCATCCTTTTGCGGCGTAGTAGGACTCAAGCCTAACTATGATCGCATCTCCCGAGAAGGTGTGATTCCACTTTCGCCCTCGTTGGATCATATCGGGTTTTTCGTTCCGGATGTGGAGGGTGCAATTGACGCGGCGCGTGTCCTGTACAGAGATTGGGATGAACCGACTCAGCCGCTGAAAAAGCCACAACTTGGAATCCCCGCCGGTCCTTATTTACAAAATGCATCTGAAGAGAGTCTGGCTCGTTTTGAGAATGTGTGCAAACTCCTGGAAAATGCGGGTTACGAACTACAACATATCCAGGTGATGCCTGACTTTGCAGAAATCCGGGCGCGGCATGATGTGATCATGTCTTCTGAAGCGGCCAAGGTCCATGCAGACTGGTTTCGTGAATATGAAGATCTCTATTCAATGAAATTCACAGAGTTGATTCGACGCGGTCAGCAAATTACCAATGATCAATTGCAAAACGCTTTATCGGCACGTGATAATTTTCGCTCAGAGATAAGAAGAATCTTCCTCGATCACAATATAGATTTATGGATTTGTCCATCAACAACAGGTCCAGCACCAAAGGGATTGGAAAGTACTGGCGACCCTGTGATGAATCTTCCCTGGACTCAGGCAGGACTGCCTGCCATTAACTTGCCAGCAGGAAAAAACCAGGATGGTTTGCCGTTAGGCCTGCAAGTGGTGGGCAATTGGTACAAGGATGAGTCCCTACTGTTCTGGTCAAAAGAATTAGAGGAGGTTTTAGCAACTCTATGACGGTCACCAAGTGGAACGTCCGCGCGGGTGCTTATTATGACTCGGTCGTGTTGATGCAACTGCAGCGCGGGCTGATAGGTCTGCCTGGCGTGCTGGACGCAGGAGTAGTCATGGCAACCCAGGCTAATCGCGACCTGCTTGCGGCAAATAGCCTTTTGCCTGATTCGATTGCTGCCAACCCAGATGATTTGTTGATTGTTGTCAAAGCCAATGATGACAACTCTGCAACAGATGCAATGAGTAAAGTGGAGGAGTTGCTAACACGCAGGAAGTCATCCGCGGTTTCGCAGGATTTTCGTCCACGTAGCTTAAGCGCCGCGGTGAAGCAATTGCCTGAGGCGAATTGGGTGTTGATTTCAGTTCCGGGGCGTTATGCTGCAGGTGTTGCGCGCGAAGCACTTGAACTTGGAAAGCATGTTTTTCTCTATAGTGATAATGTCTCGCTTGAAGACGAAATTGCTTTGAAGAAGACTGCCCGCGATAAAGGACTCCTGGTGATGGGGCCTGACTGCGGGACAGCGATCATCAATGGCACTGGATTGGGATTTGCCAACCGTGTCCGGCGTGGGACTATTGGCGTGGTCGGTGCCTCGGGGACTGGGACTCAGGCTGTGACAACCCACATCCACAACCTTGGCGGCGGTATTTCGCATGCGATCGGCACAGGCGGACGCGACCTCAAATCTGAAGTCGGCGCGATCACGGCGCATCAAGCACTTGATTTGCTTGCGCGCGCTTCTGGAACAAAAGTGATAGCTCTTATCTCCAAACCGCCTTCGCCGGATGTGGCAACCAGCCTCATCTCCGCGGCGCAAAACACAGCGAAACCTGTGGTTGTCTATTTTATTGGCTATCCTCCGCCTGCCAGAAAAATTGGCAATGTATATTTTGCGATTAGTTTGAGTGAGGCCGCGGAATTGGCAGTAAATCACAATTGGGAATTGGTAAGTAGTCATGAATTACCAATTCCGAATCACTATCTGCGCGGTTTGTTCTCAGGGGGTACCCTCGCTTATGAAACCTTACTCGGATTACAAGCAAGTCTTTCTCCAATTTACTCCAATGCCCCGATTACAAATTATCAAAACATCAAGGATCCCCTTCATAGTGAGGCCCATACCATCATTGACTTGGGTGATGAATTCTTTATGGTTGGGCGATTACATCCAATGATTGATAACGATCTGCGAATTCGCCGTATAAAACAGGAAGCGGCTGACCCTGAAGTAGGGATGATCCTGTTCGATGTGGTTCTCGGCGAGGGGTCACATCAAGATCCGGCTAGTGAATTGACGCCGGTTATTCGAGAAATTCAGGGGATGAGAAAAGAAATTGAATTTGTTGCAATTGTCATTGGCACGGACGACGATCCGCAGAACCTGAAATCGCAAATTGATCAATTAAAAGATGCTGGCGTGACAGTCTTTCGCACGGCGACAGAGGCAGTGGAGTATATCAGCCTGCGATTTGATACCAGCAAGCGCGCTGAGTTTACACTTGTCAATCTTGAATCGTTGAAACAACCTCTCGCCGCCATCAATGTTGGCTTGGAATCGTTCTACGAGAGTCTCATCTCGCAAGGCGCTCAAGCTGTCCAGGTGGACTGGCGTCCACCTGCGGGTGGGAACGAAAAACTTGCATCTCTTCTGGCGAGGATGAAAAAATGACTATTGATATTGATCAAGCCAATCAAACTGCTGTGGAAAGAATGATGTCTGCCCGACCTATGTTGAAAAGCGTTGCCACCGCACGCGATGTTATCCCCGATATGAAAGATAATCTGTTCCTGCATGCAGGTCCGCCAATCGAGTGGGCGCGGATGTCAGGTCCATTGCGAGGGGCTGTCATCGGAGGAATGCTGTTCGAGGGAATCGTCAAATCGGAAGCAGAAGCAATCTCAATGGTGGAAAGAGGCGAGGTCGAGTTTGATTCATGTCATCATCATGGTGCGGTTGGACCGATGGCAGGAGTGATCTCCGCTTCGATGAAAGTCTATGTGGTTGAGAATGTAGAGCATGGAAACAAATCGTTTTCCAATTTGAATGAGGGCTATGGAAAGGTGCTCCGTTACGGTGCGTATAGTGACGATGTGCTAAAGAAGCTGCACTGGATGAATGATGTGCTTGGTGTTGCACTGGCTGACGCGCTTGCACAATCCAACGGCATTGATATGAGGGCGTTGATCGCCGAAGCCTTACATATGGGCGACGAAGGCCATAACCGTAACAAGGCAGGCTCACTGATATATTTGAAATTGATATCGCCGTTAATTGCGAAAGTCCTAAAAGACGAGGTGGTTGAATCCGAAGTTCTTCAATTTATGGGTGACAACGCCTTAAGTGTTTTGAATCCTGTCATGGCGGCTTGCAAGGCAATGACGGACGCTGCGCAGGGAGTTGAAGGCAGCACAATTGTCACAACGATGGCACGCAACGGAACAGACTTCGGAATCCGTGTCAGCGGACTCGGTGAGAAACAATGGTTTACCGCGCCGGCTGAAATTCCAGTTGGCTTGTTCTTTTCAGGCTTCACACAAGATGACGCGAATCCCGATATCGGCGATAGCGCAATAACAGAAACAGCCGGTATCGGCGGTTTTGCCATGGCGACTGCGCCCGCGATTGTCACGTTTGTGGGAGGCACACCAAAAGATGCAATCAACGCGACTCTTGAGATGTATGAAATCACGTTTGCCGAAAGCAAATACTTTACCATGCCGTCACTTGACTTCCGCGGTACACCCACAGGCATTGACCTGCGTAAAGTGGTCGAGTTGGGAATTACACCACGCATCAACACGGGAATTGCGCACAGGAATGCAGGTGTCGGTCAGGTAGGGGCGGGGCTGGTGAGGCCGCCGTTAAAAATATTTGAGGATGCATTAGTGACATTTGCAGAGAAATACAATTTGTAACTGATAATTAGTATTTGGAGGAGTGTGATGTTTGCAAAGTTGAAAAAGGCTTCTGTCCTTGCATCTCTCTGCATCGTGATTTTATTTTCAATGGCCTGTGGGATGCTCTCAAATCCAAATACCAGACCGGATATCCCAATAGAATGTAAAGACAAGAAGATCGCATTCAGTTCCGACCGCGATGGCAACCCGGAAATATACACTATGAAACTTGACGACTCAGAAGTGACTCGTTTGACAAATAATTCTGTCTATGACGGAGAACCGGCCTGGTCTCCCGATGGAACAAAGATCGCTTTTACTTCTCATCGGGCTGACAATTCTGATATCTATGTAATGAATGCAGATGGATCTGGACAAACGCGACTGACCCATGCGGCGGGCAATGATGGGGAGGCTAGTTGGTCTCCAGATGGAAAAAGAATTGCCTTTGCTTCCGTTGAAGCTGAGAATTCTGATATCTTCATCATAAATTTAGATGGTTCTGGTGAAACCCAGTTAACAATTAGCCCTGCTTTTGATGGTGGGCCAGCCTGGTCACCTGATGGAGGACAAATCGCATTCGGTTCGGAACGTGATGGTAATGCGGAAATCTATGTGATGAAGGCAAATGGTTCAAAACTAACACGGCTTACGAGTAACGATGCATTCGACGCCTCCCATACCTGGGCATCTTTCGGCGACCAAATACTATTCAATTCTAATCGTGATGGATACATCGAAATTTATTCAATGAAATCAGACGGCTCGCAGCCAACTCGGTTAACCTTCAACAAAGTGTTCTCTGACTCTCCAGCCCTGTCATCCGATGGAAAGTGTATCGCCTTCGTTTATAGTGATGATCCTAAAGATCATACCTCCATATATATTATGACCGGCGACGGATTACAACAGACTCGTTTGACTTTTGATCAATATAGTGCATTGCCCGCCTGGCAACCGTAGTATTAGACGCCAGTTCAAACCCTAAAAAAAGATGCGAAAATCGACAGATAAAGGAGAAACCAATGAAAATCTACGACCTTTCTCAAGAACTCAACCAGGATTGTTCGTTCTGGCCATTTTATCCGCCATTTGAAGTGAAATACATCAAGCGCAAATCGGAGCATGGGGTCAATGCGCAGTATATCCAGACGTCGAACCATATGGGCACTCATCTCGATGCGCCGCGCCATTTCGTGACCAAAGGCAAGACAATTGACCAAATCCCGATCGAGTGGTGTTATGGACCTGGCGTGATCGTTGACTTGAGCGACATGCTCGACGATGTAGGGTTGTTCACGCCGGAAGATATTGAGAAACGGGCCGATGTGCAGGATGGCGATATTTTGTTCATCCACACAGGCTGGCACAAATATTCCTTCTTCAGCGAAGAAGCAGATGAGGAAAGATATATCCAGCGCCATCCGGGTCCGCACTTCAGTATTTGCGATTGGCTGTTGAGTAAAAAGATCCACATCTGGGGTGTGGACATGATCTCCACCGACCATCCGATGAACCTGCCCATTGGTCGCTTCCTCGGCAAAGGCGGATTGGAACACTGGCAGAAAGTCCGCGCGAAGACGGTGGAAAAATTTGGCGAGGATCAAATGGATGAACTCTTCCCCGATTCGGCTTATCAATTAACTCACAACGCGCTGTTCCCGCACGACTGCATTCATGTGGAGAATCTCGGCGGTGACATTGGCTTGAAGGAACTGCATAACAAGCGCATTACGCTCGGCGTCTTCCCATGGAAGTTCAAAGGCGGCGAAGCAGCGTTTTGTCGCGCGGTGGCTTGGGCGTAATAAGCATTCCGTCATTGCGAGGGCGGTGTTCTTCCGCCCGAAGCAATCTCCACGCGAGTCGGGTCTTCGACTCTCCTCGTAATGACCGGAATTAAGGTTTGCATGTCAACCAATTCCGCCCTGATCGAAAAACGAGAAGAACTCAAACGCCGACTGGCAGCGGGCGAGTATAAAACGCTGGTTGATAAGTTTCTGGATAGAGCAGATCGCATACTTAGGAGGATGACTCGTAGCTCTAAGCCGCTTCCACTTTGGTACATTGTCGCTATCGTGAGTCTAACCATCATTTTTTTCAGCTTCCTGTCAGCTGTTGCTTCAGGTGCTTGGATCGTTTTCCGAAGTTTAATTGAATCACGGGGATTAGGGAGTACATTAGGAATCCTCGGATTCATTTTGCCAGGGATTCTTGCCCTTGCTAGCCCTATTGCAATTAATCATTATATAGGCAGAGTTGTTGCACTTTGGCAGGACAGTGTTCTAGAAGCCACTGAATCGACAGTAAGCCTAAACGAATTTGAAAACTGGTTAAAGAAGATTTGTAATTGGCAATTGCACTTTCTTATAACAATTATTGGAGGAATATTGGGAGGACTGTATCTAACAGCCATAGTAAGCACTCAGATTCATATGTTTGTGGGATACGGCTTGGCATCGATAAATATCGTTCTAAGCATGTTTAGCACCGCATTTGTTTATCTGCTGCTGGGAGTTGTACTATTGTCAGCAATGCTGCGTCGATATGAGCTGAGGCTTTTCGCAGCGGACCCTAGTAGTTCTGAACTCGTGTCTCGACTTTCTAGTGAACTCAGTTTCGTTGTCTATTTTTTTGCAGTTTACGCAGCTATCATAACTTTTCTCTTTACTTGGAGTGGATTCCTGCCCTCGTTTGTGATTATTCTTATGCCTGGGCTTTGGCTACCCATCATCGTGTTATTCATCTTGAACCAAACCAGTCTATCCAGCATCATTCGTCGCGCTAAATGGAAAACACTCAACGAAATCCAAACGAAGGTGGAGAAACTTCAAGCGACGGAAAATTTCGCAGAAAAAGAAACGATGGATGCCATCAACCGCCTGATGGATTATCATGACCGCGTGAAGGCAACACGAAATTCAGCGGTAAATTTGGGTACGACTCTTAATTTTATTAATTCACTGTTATTACCATTGATTGCATTTATCTTGGGAAATCTTGATCTTGTGTTGAATTTATTCGTAAGAAAACCATAACGGAGATTTATTCATGGCAACTCGATATTTTGGTGAACGGATAAAACGCAACGAGGACCCGCGTCTGCTGACGGGGCAGGGGTTGTACGTGGACGATGTGGATTTACCGAACATGCTCCACGTCGCTTTCGTGCGGAGTCCGTACGCGCACGCGCGGATTAACAGTATTGATGTTTCACAAGCCTTACAACGTGAAGGCGTCATTGCCATTTATACCGCGAACGATCTGGGCGATTACTGGAAGCCCGGTCCGCTACTCGTCTCGCCGCCGCCTGTTAAGGATATCGTATTCAACGAAAAAACGCAGGTTCCGCTGGTGAAGGATAAAGTCAAGTTTGCGGGTGAGCCGATCGTGATGGTGCTGGCGGAGAGTCGCTATATAGCCGAAGATGCACTGAGTGATATCCAAATTGACTACGAACCGCTCGAAGCCATCGTTGATCTTGAGAAAGCGCTGCAACCTGACAGCACTCTTATCCATGAAGAGATTGGATCGAATATCGCTGCGCATGTTGTTCAGCGGAAGGGTGACTACGAATCGGCGAAGAAAAATGCGGCACTGGTTATTAATCGTCGGTTTCTTTATGAGCATGGATGCGCTGCCGCCATCGAAAACCGCGGCATCGTCGCGGAATGGGATCAACGCGCGGGGCGATTAACGGTCTGGGATACCACGCAGGCTCCGGTTGTGATCCGTAACGGGCTGGCGAGTATGCTTGGGCTGTCGGAGCGCCAGGTGCGGGTCATCGCGCCGTTCATCGGTGGGGGATTTGGTCCGAAGATCATGATGTTCTATCAGGAGGAAGTGCTCGTCCCGTGGGTGGCGATGAAATTGAATCGTCCCGTCAAATGGATCGAGGACCGCGCTGAGAATTTTGTCGCTACCACGCATGAGCGTGGACAGATCCATGACGCGGAAATCGCCTTTGATACCGACGGTCACATCCTCGGCGTACGCGATGTCTTTTTGCATGATACGGGCGCGTACGCTCCGTATGGTTTGACCGTCGCGCTCAACGCACAGTGTACCTTGCTCGGACCCTACGATATTCAAAACTACTATAGTGAATTCACAGCCGTCTTTACCAATAAAACCATAGTCACACCATATCGCGGTGCGGGACGTCAACATGGGGTATTCGTCATCGAGCGTGCGTTGGACATCGCCGCGAAAGAATTGAAAATGGATCGCGCCGAAATCCGCCGACGCAATTTCATCCCGCCTGATAAGTTTCCCTACAACAACGAGATTATCTATCAGGATTTTGCTCCACTTGTGTATGACAGCGGCAACTACGAACCGTTGCTGGATGATGCGCTCGAAAAGATTGGCTATCATAAATTTATCAATGAGATTCAACCGAAGCTGCGCGCTGAAGGCAAATATGTTGGTATTGGCATTGTTGCGTACGTGGAAGGCACGGGTATCGGACCGTACGAAGGCGCGAAGGTACAGGTGATGGGCAGTGGACGCGTTTCTGTCGTTACGGGCGTTGGCACACAAGGACAAGGTCACTTCACGAGTTTTGCGCAGATCGTCGCCGAGCAACTGGGTGTGGATGTAAATAAAATCGATGTTGTTACGGGCGACACCGACCAGTTCTATTGGGGCGCGGGGACGTTTGCTAGCCGCGGCGCGGTCGTTGCGGGGAATGCGATCAATGAAGCCGCGAAAGTTGTGCGCAAGAAGATTCTCAAATTCGCCTCCGAACATTTCAACGCGCCCGAAGAGGAACTCGAACTCGCCGATGGCCTGGTGCGCGTGCAGGATGTGCCGCGCATGTCTATTTCACTGGGTGATCTTGCGGGCAAGGCCAACCCGACCCGCGGCGCAGTCAAGCCTGGGACAGAACCTGGGTTGGAAGCGACGAGCTATTTCGGTCCAGAAAGAGGCGCCACAGCCAGTGGAATCCACGCGATGATCGTAGAGGTTAATCCAGAGACGATGCAGATCCACATCCAAAAATATCTCGTCGTGCATGATTGCGGCAGGGTCATCAATCCGCTGATCCTCGACGGGCAGATTCATGGCGGCGTGGCGCAGGGCATTGGCAATGCGTTTTACGAGCGACTGGCGTACGACGAGAACGGGCAACTGCTCAACGGCACGTTCATGGATTATCACCTGCCCACGAGCCTGGATGTGCCACGCATCGAAACGGGACATGGCGAAACGCTTTCGCCGCTCAACCCGATGGGCGTAAAGGGCGCGGGTGAAGCAGGCGCGATCCCTGTCGGTCCGCTGTTTGCGCAGGCGTTGGAGGACGCCCTCGCTGCGCGTGATGTGGATTTTGAGATTTTGGAAATTCCGTTGAATTCGAATAGACTTTGGGAAATAGTAAGTGGTAAATAGTCCCAGAGGGATGCTTCGCGATAATTGAATGAAATGTCCCGCTTCAAGCTAACCGGTGGCCGATGCTGAATCAGCCCTTTCCGTTGCTTCAGCCGCTTTGCAGGTGAATGAGGAGAAACCTTATGACCTCTCTCCTGAACGTTGATGACTATGAACGCGCCGCGCAAGAACGTCTTGAAGCCTCAATTTATGATTACATTGCAGGCGGCTCATGGGATGAGATCACCTTGAGAGAGAATCACACCGCCTACGACAAATGGAGATTGCGTCCGCGTGCCATGGTCAATGTGGAGCACAGAGATCTCAGTGTAAGTATTTTGGGGGATACATTGAGTCTCCCCATCGGCGTCGCACCAAGCGCATTCCATAAACTCATGCACCCTGATGGCGAGCTGGCAACCGCACGCGCGGCGGGAGCCACTGGCACAGTGATATGTCTCAGTATTATGGCAACCGTATCTCTCGAAGAAGTCGCTGCTGCCGCTTCAGGACCCTTATGGCTCCAGACCTACATATTCAAAGATCGTAGTCTTACCGCAGATCTGGCAGCACGCGCAAAGGCTGCTGGTTACCGTGCCTTGATTCTTACTGTGGATACCCCGGTCCTCGGTCGTCGTGAGCGCGATTCCCGCAATCAGTTTGAACTTCCAGCGGGTATTGAAATGCGCAATCTCAACCTAGCGCCTGCTGTTCCTGGCGAGTATGAATCGCCCATGGTTCGCTTTATCAAGGGACAGATTGACCCATCCCTTACCTGGCGCGATGTCGAATGGTTCGTGAAGACTGTGCAGATGCCAGTCTTCGTAAAAGGCCTCCTCCATCCAGAGGATGCGCGCCTTGCCGCTACGTCAGGCGTGTCTGGGATCATTGTCTCCAATCACGGTGGTCGTCAGTTGGATGGAGCCATCGCAACACTTGACGCGCTTCCAGAGATTGTGTCCGCCATCAAAGATATTGGTCTCGATATCATTGTCGACGGCGGAATCCGCCGCGGCACGGACGTGGTCAAAGCTCTGGCGCTAGGCGCAAAGATGGTATTGGTAGGGCGCCCTGTTTTGTGGGGATTGGCTGTGGATGGCGAGGCTGGGGCGCGCGCTGTTCTTGAATTGTTACGAGGGGAGTTTGATACTGCGCTGGCTTTGGTCGGATGTCCACGCGCGGCTGATCTGAGCCCAGACTATCTTGTGCGACTATGAAATAGTGCAATTCCATCAATGCTCTTTCCCTTTGAAATACATGATTCTCGTCATGGTCGCTGGTGGCATAACAAGCAAGACTCTTATCAGGACGCCACCAAGCAACTTGACAAGATAGAACGTTTGTACTATAGTTAACTTATAAGTTAACTATTATGGCCAAGATTCAGGACCTGCAAGATTTAGATAATGTTTTTGAAGCTCTCGCTAACAAACATAGGCGAGAGATCATTTACGCTTTAAGCCTGCAACCTTGCTCCATCAGTAAGTTAGCTTCTATGAGAAATCTCTCCCTCCCTGCAATTCACAAGCACATAGAAATACTTGAGAAAGGTGGCCTGATCATCCGTAAGAAAATTGGGCAAACCAATTTTCTTACCCTCAACCGAGCGGCATTACGCGTTCTTCAAGATTGGGTAATGCAGTATCATACTTATTGGGGTAACGATGAAGCTACCCTGGAAAACTATGCTGAATATTTGGGCAGAGATGAAACCAACAAAAAGGAGAAATAAAATGAAAAAATTTGTATTGTTAACCTATGGATATGAAACACCCACGCCGGAAATACAAGAGGCATGGGGAAAATGGTTCGCGTCGATAGGAAACAAGATGGTCGATCCCGGAAGTCCCCTCGGCCATGGAAGAGAAATCGCCCATTCCGGAACCAAGGATTTACCAATGGGTATGGAATCATTAACCGGTTACTGCATAATTAATGCAGACAGCTTTGAGGAAGCAGAAAAAATTGCTAAAGCTTGTCCAATCATTACAAGCATAAGAGTATACGAAGCAGGGTCAATGTAAGACAATGAGGTTATGAAGAGGTGACTCTATCGTGGGGCGCCTCTTCATAATTTAAGAGAGATGACGGCCCAGTGGGAGTTAACTGTAATGCAATTTATTAAAATGGATTCTCTCGAGAAAATGAAGTATTACATATCCCAAAGATTCTCCTTGCAGGCGCTGGCGGCAAAACAGACAGGACTCTCGTGAAGACACTCTCGAAAGTTAAGAGCATTTATGCGATCTAATATTTTTTCTTATCAGCCTTTTTCGGTTTTCAGCGACCTCACCCCAACCCATCTCCTTTAGCAGAGGGGAAGTCATCCCAACAAAAAGTCACCATGACATTGCTCAAGCTCTATGCACCTTCACAAGGCCCTTGTTTCTAGGATGTTTTTCACTTTGATGGCGTCGGCTGTAAGTCGTCGTTTGCCAATATTCGCCAAGAGTGGCTCTACTAGTTTGGTGAAGCCACCGAGGTCCGCATTGACGGCGAAAGTCACCTGTGTGCCTCCCTCGACAGGCTCAAAGGTCCGCTTGGTTTCGATTGGAAGCCCTGTTTTGTTCTTTGTCGCGTATGTCCGATTTAACTTGTATTCTATGACAACCGCCTCTCCTTCAAGATGCTGTCCAAAGAAGTTATTGATCATTCGATAGGTCGTTCCCACGCCAATCGGTCCCTCGGATATCTTCCTAGCTTCAATCATCCCTGGACGCCATTTCAAGTTATTTTCCAGGTCGCTCAGAAAGGCAAAAACTTCCTCGAGAGGTCGATGGATCACGATACTAACTTGCACGTTAATCATTTTGATAGTTCCTTTTAAAAGAACCTCTTGAACAAAAGGAAGCTCACAAGAACGTACAATTCTCCCAATATCTCCAATCCCGCAGAGGCAAGCAAGAAAATCCGAGGGCGACGCGATGGTGCAATCACTGCGAGGACCAAAAAGCCAACGATTAGTATAGGCGCTCCGAAGGCGCCTGATACTCCAAACAAAGAAATTATGGTGGCAGAGGACTCTGCTATGTGAAGTACATTTGCATTCATCATTGCATTCGCAATGACGATAATAAGCCCTATGATCGAAAACGCCAAACATAGTACCGCGAACCCATTCCAGAATTTCACGGAGGAGCGCAGAAAGTAAAACGCCAACACGATTGGAATTAGAGCCAGCCCGCCAAAGACCAAAAGAAAGAGCATAGTTTGACCGAAGGCAAACATTCCCTGTGAAGCTTGTGCATCGGTCCCTCGTCTAGATAGCTCCTGGATATAGGTTGCAGCAGATGCACATCCCAGCGCGAAGATGTACCCTGCGATCACAATTCCAATTTTGACAGGCTTATCCATAGGCATTCAGTCCCTCTTGTATTTTTCAGCGACTCTACATTTGACAGTCTTGGTAATCAACTCGAAAGGCTTTCCAGGAAAGCTTTAACAATCGTTTGGAACTCGTCCGGGTGATCCATATTGGATAAGTGCGCAGCGTCTTCAATTCTCACTTTTCGAGCGGACGGTAGTTTCTCTGCCATATAATCCGCGGCAGCCAGGATATAAGGAGTGTCATGAGCACCGACAATAACCAGAACAGGGATGTCCAGGTCTGTCAGGCGATCAAATGCTGGGGTTTCTGTATTGGGTAGGCGTTTGCCAAGTTCTTTGACTTCATTGTCTAATGCCTTGCGATTCATTTCATAGGCCAGTTTGCGCATCGCTTGATTTACCTGTTCTGGCGTTCGGTCCATGCCGTCAAACCAGATTTGGGTTTCGATCTCAGCAACCAGGTCAAGCTCACCAGCCTCAAAAGCCTTCTCTGCTTCGGCAAATTTGGCGGGTGTAGGCACATCCAATTTCAAGCCACTGGGTCCTGAACCAACGATAATCAATGCTTTCACTCTTGATGGATACGTGAGTGCAAAATCCATTGCCAACCCTCCGCCCATGGAACATCCCATCATAATAAGGGGTTCTTGGAGTTCCAGAGTGTTAAGCACTGAAACTAAATCGCTCATGTGGCTAAACTCGCCGTCGACAGGCTCACTTTTCCCATAGCCGCGCATGTCATAGCGGAGGACTTGATAGTCCTGGGCAAAAAAGGCGAACTCGCTATTCCATTGACGACTATCGGCTACGCCTGCATGAATCATTACAAAAGGCGTGCCCTTACCAGCAGTTTCATAATAAATATGTGCTTCGTCGATATTTACAAAGCCGGATTTGGTTTGGGGTGTCAACATGTCATACCTCGTCAAGTTTTTCAGCGTTCAGTTCTATCACATTTCTATCAGGATCCATAATGTAGAGTTGTGGCCAGCCAGCTGTACTTTGAGGATCTTCTTTCATTTTCTTGAACTCATCTTCAGCCTCCGGGTGAAAGCCTTTTGAGTGCAAGAAATCCCTGGTGTCACTGTAACTCTTAATTCGAATCGCAAAATGGATATCGCGCGAATCAACCGTTTTTTGAATACGGAAAGTAGAGTTGTTGTGTAGGATCAAATGAAGCTGGCGATCCCCTAATTCATACCAGGCGCCCGGAAAATCGAATGGTGGCCTGTTTATCTCAGTCAGTCCGAGAATCTCCTGATAGAAGTGCTTGGCTCGCTCCAGGTCTGTTACTGGAAGGCTGACATGGTGAATAGACTCTATGGTGAACATTGTTTCGATCCTTTCTTTGGGATAGATAATATCCGATGATTGTCATCTATCCGATGCTAATGGTGTGAGCACGGGCTTTATATCGATAATAGGCGTCCCATTGATCGCCTCGAGCGGTGTAACCTGCAATTTCTGATCCTTAACTTCCAGAACCGAAACCTGATGTAGTCCCACGGGATTGGGTCGATCAGGTGACCGTGTCGCGAACACACCGGTCAAGGATCTATTGATATCGCCACGTGGATGTACTTGCAGTACGTCACGCTCGGCGAGGTGAAGCCAGGTCAGCACGATGAGTTTGTCACCAGCCTTAATTCCAACAAGTCCCTCAGCTGCCTGGGGTGTAAGCTCCAACCAGGCTTTGGGCGCGCCTTCGTCTCCCTGCATTGGAGCGTCCTCAAGTCGTGTGAGCGTGGAGCGGACAAATCCAATTGGTTCAATTGTATAGTTGGTTTTGATCATATCGCATCTTTCACTTTGATATCGGCACGAGCGCATTGGTAGCCTCTCCATAGCTCCAACCATCAAGGTCTGGAGGAGTGATACCAAGGGCACTGAGCATGCTGCTTATCTGCTCGCGGTGTTCAGTCGCATGGTTAATAATCTGAACCATGACAACCCAAGGCTCCACGAAGTACCCGTCTTTCGTTTGGAGTTGAGACTTCAGGGGCTTTTGCTCGCCTCTTGCCAGAGACATCAACCCTTCTCCGCTAACACGCGCTGACTCCTGCAACTCAGCAAATGTTGTTGGGTGGACATCGAGTCTTGCTTCAACTGGCAGAGTGAGAAGTGACAGGTAGGCCTGCTGCGAAGCCACGAGATGTAACAGTGTGCGTCGAATGCTGCCTTTTGTGACAGACTGGGGTATCGCGTCGAGCTGCTCATCACTCAAGACGGAGCAAGCTTGGATCATCTGGAGGTTTGCCCAGTTGTTGTGCTCAAATAACTTCTCAAGAAAACTCTTGGTCATGAAGAGGCTCCTTTTTAGGTAGCTTGATAAAGCTTGCTTCGAATCTGTATAATAGACTATATCAAGAATTATAAACTCCTGTCAGTTCAGCTTACAAAAAATGAAGTAACAAATATCCTAAAGGTGAACAGGTTTTGTTGAAAATATGATTCTCGTCACAGGTGCCGGCGGCAAAACCGGCAGGACTCTGGTTAAGATACTCTCTAAAACCGACAGTGTTTGCGCGTTCGTTCATCGCGAAGAACAGGTTTCGGTTCTAAAGTCTCTGGGCGCAGAGAAAATCATCGTAGGGGATTTACGTGATGAAACCTCGATTCGTTCTGCCATGCAAGGTGTGCGGAGTGTTTATCACATTTGCCCAAATATGAATCCTGATGAATTCGTAATTGGTAAATTGGTAATTCATGAAGCGCGGAAAGTTGGAGTGGAGCATCTTGTCTATCATTCCGTCCTGCATCCGCAAACAGAGAAGATGACTCATCACTGGCAAAAGTTACGCGCAGAGGAAATGATCTTCGAGTCAGGAATACCCTTCACCATCCTGCAACCCGCGCCCTACATGCAAAATCTGATGGCAGGCTGGAAGAGCATCGTTGAAGATGGAGTCTTGCGGGTTCCATATTCAGTCAATTCGAATTTTAGCTTCGTCGATCTTGAAGACGTTGCTGAGGTTGCCAAAATTGTTTTGACTGAACCAAACCATAAAAACGCGGTCTATGAACTCGCTGGCACAGGATCGATGTCACATGCGGATGTTGCGGAAATATTTGGGCATGTCTTGGAGCGTGACGTCCGGGCTGAGAAAGAAGAGATTGGTAATTGGAGACTTCGTGCTGAGCGGAGTCCCGACGGAACGCAGTCGAAGCGTGACGAGTATGTGATTGAAAATCTAGTCAAGATGTTCGAGTATTACGACCAATGGGGTTTGGCGGGGAATCCCAACGTGCTGAGATGGATTTTGAAACGTGAACCAACATCGATTGAATCATTTGTTCAGAAAACGTCGAAAGCGCATGATGCGATCCATTAATGCTCAAGCTCTAACTCACAATGGTAATGATTGGCTGGCGAATTCTCGTCATCCACGCATTTTGCACGTCTTTGACCGCGCCTGCAATTTGATTAACGAGCGCAGGGAAGTTTTATCCATTGTCACGCCTCAAATTGGAAATGGTCCTTTTAATGTAGTGATCGAAGATGATGTTTTATTTCCCGATCATCTCATTCTCGAATCTCCAATCTCTGTTTCTGCGAATCGACTCATTCTTGGAAACCTGACTCTCTGTACGGCAGGTGCGAAATTTTGGTCAGCACGTCCCAATTGGGAAAAATTACATGCCCATCGAGATCCTATTCTGCATCAATTAATACAATTATCGGTGATCAATCACCAACCTTCACTTCCTCCTTCCCTGCTTTCTACCTTTTCTACATCTATTGCTAAGGCTGATTCTGAATCTTGCTGTGCTATCGCTCGCAGACTTGCAGGCCTGGGCATCGGTCTCACGCCTGCAGGGGATGACTTTATCCTCGGCGCGGTGCTCGCGGCGTGGATCATCCATTCGACTGAAGTTGCAAGTGTGCTTGCAAAAGAAGTTACCAATATTGCCGCGCCGTTGACCACATCACTTTCGGGTGCCTGGCTGAGGTCTGCAGGGCAGGGAGAAGCGGGGATCTTATGGCATCATTTTTTCAATGCGTTAATTGCTGTTGATCCTTTACAATTGCAAAACTCACTGTACAAAATCTTGGTTGTGGGTGAAACGTCAGGAGCGGATGCACTCGCAGGATTCCTGGGCACAGTAATGAATTGGGTCACCTCTACATCGAAGGCTCCTTGAATTTCCCCTTGACAAAATAGAACACTTATTCTAAAATAGGACATTGACATATTCCCATATGGGAATATAATACTGTCATGGCACGCACACCCACAACCCATGACCCGTTCAACGCAGTGGCTGAACCTAAACGACGACAAGTTCTTGAAGCATTAGGCAGGCAGGAACTCTCGGTAAACGATATTGTTCGAAAGCTGGGCTGGAACCAGCCAATGGTATCGAAGCACCTGGGTGTGTTAAAACAGGTTGGCTTGGTGAGCGAAAGACGGATGGGCAGGCAACGACTATATCGGGTCAATGCAGAACGGCTCAAGCCAATCTATGAATGGGTTGCACCCTTTGAGCGTTATTGGAGTGAAAGCTTTGATCGACTTGACAAGATTTTAGAGGAAATGAAAAAGGAGAAATAACATGTCATCTAAAAACAAAACCATTGTCAGCGCTGAACCTGGCAAACAGGAAGTTTTTATCACCAGGGAGTTCGACGCGCCGCGCGAACTGGTGTTTAAAGCTCACACAGATCCAAAACTCTATGCTCAGTGGCTGGGTCCGCGTGGATACGAAATGATCCTGGAAACATTCGAACCACACAGCGGTGGCAGGTATCGCTATGTTCATAAGGACCAAAACGGAAATGAATTTGGTTTTCATGGCGTATTCCACGAAATCTCCGAAGAATTAATGGTCCAAACTTTTGAATTCGAAGGGCTGCCCGAAAGTGGACACGTCACGCTTGATACGATGCGACTCGAGAAATTGCCGGGTGACCGGACAAGAGTCACGATCCAATCCCTCTTTCAGTCTGTTTCCGATCGAGATGGCATGGTCCAAGCTGGGATGGAACATGGTGTGCGGGAAGGTTACGAACGCCTGGATGAGGTTCTGGAAAATTTAAAGTAAAGGAGCATCCCATGGGAAAAGTTGTTTTCAACATGACGATGTCGCTGGATGGTTTTGTCGCGGGCCCCAATGACAGTCCAGAGAATGGTTTGGGGGATGGCGGCGACAGTCTCTTTAGTTGGTACTTTAGTGGTGACACCGAAGTTAGAATCTCAGAGGGCACTCCGGTGCTCAAGGTTTCGCGCCAAAGCGCCGAGTTCCTAAAAGAGTCAATCAAAACATATGGCGCGGGCGTGTGGGGACGGAGAACCTTTGACATAGCCGGGGCCTGGGGCGGTCATCCCCCTGGGACACCCTGCTTTATTGTTACGCATCATCCTCCGCAGGAATGGGTTAGGGAAGGATCGCCTTTCATATTCGTGACCGATGGTGTTGAAAGCGCGATTCACCAGGCAAAGGCAGCAGCCGGAGATAAGGATGTCGTCATTTGTACCGCCAGTGTTTTGCAACAAGCTCTCAAGGCGCGGCTGGTGGACGAAATATATGTAGATGTGGCGCCGCTCCTGCTTGGTGCTGGTGTCCGTTTGTTTGATCACTTTGGTGAAACCCCAATCGAACTCGAAGAAATACGGGCGATCGACGCGCCCGGCGTAACCCACCTGGGATTCCGTGTTGTCAAATAACAGCTTAATATTTCTTTCAGTTAATAATAAAAAGGAGTAGCCGTGAGGAAACTTATTGTTGCAGAGTTCATAACGCTGGATGGCGTCATTCAGGCACCGGGTGGGGCAGATGAAGATACAGAGGGTGGCTTTGTTCACGGCGGCTGGACGCACCCATACTGGCATGACGATATTGGCGCACACTTTTTTCAGGCGATGTCAGAAGCCGACGCGCTGCTGCTGGGACGCAAGACATGGCAGGGCCACGGAGCTGCGTTCGATCCATTGCCGGCTGGAGACCCCTTCGGCGATGCGATGAATGGAGTCCGCAAATATGTTGTGTCAACCACCCTGAAGTCGGCCTCGGCCTGGCGGAACTCTACTCTCATTAAGAGTAATGTCGTCGAGGCCGTGCGCGAGCTCAAGGAACAACCTGGCAAGAATATTTTGGCTGATGGTAGCAGCGTACTGATCCATGCCTTGGTAGAAAACGAGCTGGTCGATGAATATGCCTTGCATGTTTATCCTATTGTGCTGGGCAGTGGCAAGCGATTATTCCCAGACGGGAAGCGCATCAACCTGGAGCTGATTGAATCTCAATCGCTTCCCACTGGAGTCGTGTTTCAGCGCTATCGGCGGGCTACTTAAGAGCAATGGTATGCCTGATCGTCTCCTGTACAACAGTGTCCCTGTTTCACAAAAGATGAAATGAGTAGCGATTATGCCTGTCAAAATGACTGCAGATGAATTTCTCAAAAGATTAAAAGTACTTCGTTCCTCAGTGGTTGCCAGGTCTCACGACAATCTCGCATTTGATCAGGACGATGGCATCCTGGGTGTCCGCATGGGACAGGTCTTTGCGCTGGCAAAAGAATTCATGGCCATGTCGTTGGAAGAAATCGAAACAATGCTTGAAAGCCCCATCCATGAGATGCGAGTTGGGGCTGTCAGTATCATGGATTTTCAGGCACGTAGCAGGAAAACACCTGGGAAACACCGCAAGGAACTGTTCGATCTTTACATAAGACGCCACGACAGAATCAATACCTGGGACCTGGTGGATCGTTCAGCGCCCTATGTCATTGGTGGTTATCTGTTCGATAGACCACGCAAAATTTTGTATAAACTGGCTCGATCACCGAAAATGCCCGAGCGCCGTACGGCAATTGTGAGTACCGGCTACTTCATCAGGCAAGGCGATGTCGATGACACCTTTAAGATCGCCGGGCTGTTGCTTAACGATAAAGAGGATTTAATCCATAGAGCAACGGGCTGGATGTTGAGAGCGGCAGGGGGAGTCGACCGCCAAAAACTGTTAAACTTTTTAGAGAATGACGCTGCTACCATGCCGCGTACCATGCTTCGTTATGCGACAGAACACCTTGATCAAGGGCAGCGCCTGGTTTATCTGAACATGAATAAAACCAGGAGTGCAAATGGCAAAAAATGAGATCACAGTAGATGAGTTCGTAAAAACAAAGGTACTTCCAAAATATCAACCGATTGTCGAAGAACTGCGAAGACTGATTCAGCGGGCCGCGCCAGATGCCGCAGAAGTAATGAGTTACGGCATTCCTAATTATCGAGGCAAACGAGGCCTGGCGGTGATTAGTCCGGCAAAGACCCATATTACGCTGGCTTTCTCGCGCGGCGCAGAATTCGAGGATAAGTATGGATTGCTTGAGGGAGTTGGGAAGGTGTCCAAGAATTTGAGGTTTAGAGAGGTCAAGGATATAAACGAAGAGGCATTTCGATATTACATGAAGCAGGCCTTGAAGTTGGATGCAGAGTAAGTGGCGATAAGGAAGAAAATATCGACTTCCAAACATACTGATGTAAATCACGTGATTAACTAAATTTTATAAGGAGTAAAACAAAATGAAAAAAATAACCCCTTTCCTATGGTTCGATACCCAGGCTGAAGAGGCGATGAATTTTTACATCTCCATTTTTAAGCATTCAAAAGTCCTTGGTGTGACGCCGGGACCGAATGGAATCGCTTCATCCGTTTCGTTTGAGTTGGAAGGACAGGAGTTTATCGGATTGAATGCAGGTCCGCAATTCAAATTCAATGAAGCCATCTCCTTTTTCGTTGACTGCGAGACTCAGGAGGAAGTCGATGAGTTATGGTCAAAACTCACCTCCGATGGTGGCGAGGAAAGCATGTGCGGCTGGCTCAAAGACAAATATGGTCTATCATGGCAGATCATCCCGCAGGGGCTGGGCCAAATGCTCAATGATCCTGATCCGGCCCGGGCGCAGCGAGTGATGCAGGCCATGCTCAAGATGAATAAAATTGATCTGGCCGGCCTGGAGGCTGCCTACGAACAACAATAAAATTTTGTGAACCAGATCAATGAACGTGCTCTTGGATCTTAGATTTGAGAGCATTTTCGTTTATACAGGGACTGGTAAAAATTAGTCTGATGAATTAGAATATATGTTCTAAACACTTCATGGCCCCCCTGTCAGGTAAATTACATAACTTTTGCATTGGATGGATTCCTATAGCGGAATATCGCTGATCCATGACTGGATCATCTCCCTTGGCTGTTTCGGATCGATAATTTTTTACAGGAAATTCAAAAGGAGAAGAAACATGTATGCAAAAAATAGCCCACCTGCCCTGTTGACAATCCTCTCAGATTGTGAAGTCATGCTGACGCGCATCTTTGATGCACGGCGTGAGGTGGTGTTCAAGGCACACACCGACCCAGACTTGATCCCGCAGTGGTGGGGATTGAGGAGTAACACCACTGAAGTTGAAAAAATGGATGTGAGACCGGGTGGCACCTGGCGTTTTATCCAGCTCGATGCCGAGGGCAATGAGTTTGCTTTTAACGGTGAGTATCGCGAGGTTGTGCCCTCGCAGCGCCTTGTCAACACGTTTGAATTTGAAGGCGTGCCGGGCCATATCATCCTTGATACGGCGGTCTTCGAAGAACTTCCCGATGGGAGGACCAAACTGACAGCCACCTCCCTGTTTGAGACCGTTGAGGATCGTGAGGGGATGCTCAATTCAGGGATGGAAGATGGATCGAATGAATCGTGGGATCGTCTGGCTGAACTCCTTGCTGGACTCTCCTAATCCAACCAGCATGTAGAAGAAGATTTTTCGAATGCAAACCACAAATGAGGTTTGAAAAATGCTTCAGGAGCAATTGTGAACTACACCATTCTTAACCGGGATGAATTGCCGCGCGATGCGAACACCTTTGAGTTCGTCGGATCTCAGTATCAAGATACAGAGATTTCGTTCATCTGGGTGGACATGGCTCCTGGAGGGACCATACACCTGCATAAACATCCCTACAAAGAGATTTTTATCATGCAGGATGGCGTGGCTACTTTTACAGTTGGCTCTGCGACCCTTGAAGCACATGCAGGACAAATTATCATTGTCCCTGCGGATGTACCTCACAAGTTCATGAATGCGAGTAATAGACAATTGAAACAGATTGACATTCATGTCAACAGGCAATTTATCACCGAATGGCTTGAAGATTAAACAGGATGACATGAATAATTAACAAAATCTAGTTTTTTATTTACTTGAGTCACATCTTAAATTTAGTATTCTTAAGTAAGATTAAATATAGAGGAGATTAATCATGGCGAATAAGACCAACTCTCAGGCACTCCAACAGGAGGCCAATCCCACCGCGCTTTCAATCCCACAACTTCGTTCCATGTTCAAAGGTCAGGTGATCTCATCGGGTCACTCTGACTATGATCAGGCACGCACTGTTTTTTATGGCGGGATTGATCGTCGCCCCGCGGTGATCATCCGGGTCAGGAACGCGGACGAGGTTGCCCGTGTTATTTCTCTGGCGCGCGAAACAGGCTTACCGCTGGCTGTCCGCAGCGGCGGTCACAGCGTTGCTGGTCACTGCGTGACTGACGGCGGAATCGTGCTGGACCTTTCAGATATGCGGGATCTGCAAATCGATATTGAAGGGCAAACTGCCTGGGCAGAGGCGGGTTTGACGGCCGGCGAGTATACAACTGCGGCTGCCGCTCATGGTCTCGCGACTGGGTTCGGTGATACAGGCTCCGTTGGAATCGGCGGTCTCACATTAGGAGGTGGCGTTGGCTATCTTGTGCGCAAATATGGGCTCACAATTGACGATTTGCTCGCGGCGGACATTGTGACCGCAGAGGGTCAATTACTCCATCTGGATGCCAATACGAACCCGGACCTCTTCTGGGCGATCCGCGGGGGAGGAGGCAATTTTGGAGTGGTAACCCGCTTCCAATTCCGATTGCACAAGGTCGACTCGGTTTTTGGAGGTATGCTATTCCTGCCTGCAACAGCCGATACCATCGCTTCGTTCATGGAGCTCGCAGAAGCCGCGCCAGATGAACTTTCAGCAATTGCCAATGTGATGCCCGCGCCACCCATGCCATTTCTACCAGCCGAGTATCATGGAAAACTGATCATCATGGCGATGCTGGTCTATACAGGCGACGTTGGAGAAGGGGAACGTATCATTAAACCCTTCCGCGCCCTTGCTACACCCATTGCAGACATGGTCAAGCCAATGCAGTACCCAGAAATCTACCCGCCTGAACAAGGCGATTATCACCCAATTGCCGCCTCACGTACCATGTTCATAGATCGCATCGATCACTCTGTAGCTGAGACGATCATCAGTTACCTTCAGGCTTCCACTGGGATGATGGCTGTAACGCAACTTCGTGCCCTCGGCGGCGCCATGGCCCGCGTCCCTGTTGATGCCACCGCGTTCGCTCACCGCAAGTCACACATCATGGTCAATGTTGCTGCACTTTATGAACGTCCTGAGGAAAAAGCGATTCATGAGGCTTGGGTCACGGACTTTGCGAAAGCATTAGAGCAGGATGACCATGGAGCATATGTTAACTTCCTGGGTGAGGATGGTGAGGCGCGTATCCGCGCAGCATATCCAGGCGGGACCTGGGATCGGCTCCGGGAAGTCAAAGCTCGCTATGATCCAGACAATCTTTTCCGACTTAATCAGAACATCCCGCCTGCCAACGGGAAATGAGCATGAGTGATGGCATCCTTCAACCCTGGTCAGAAGATGATCTACCACTCCTTCAACAACTATTGGGCGATCCAGTGATGATGGCCCACTTAGGTGGTCCGGAAACTCCCGAACAGATCCAGAAACGTCATCAGCGTTACCTTCGGCTTCCCGAAACGGATCATATGTTCGTGATCCTGTGGGGACAGAAATCTGAAGCTGTGGGCAGTATCGGTTATTGGGAAAAGCCCTGGCGAGACCAACTGGTCTATGAAATGGGTTGGTTTGTCCTGCCTGCTTATCAAGGTCATGGTATCGCGACAACAGCCGGTGACGCTGTGCTTGAACAGGCACGCCTTGAACACAGACACCAGTTTATGCATGCGTTCCCTTCGGTGGATAACCCGGCTTCAAATGCCATCTGCCGTAAGCTGGGTTTCTCGTTGCTTGAGGAATGTCAGTTCGAATATCCTCCAGGACATTCGTTGACAGTCAACGATTGGCGTTTTGATCTGTTTGCAAAGTGAGGAGATCATAAAAACTTTTGGTGTTCCAACGAAAACCTGGTGACGCCAAATTGTTTGTTGCTTAAGAAGGAGATGGGTCATGTTACTGGAAAACAAAGTCGCCGCGATTTATGGAGCCGGCGGCTCTATCGGCGGAGCAGTGGCACGTGCTTTTGCCCGCGAAGGCGCCAGGGTTTTCCTGGCAGGTCGAACTCAGGCGAGCCTCGATGCAGTCGCGAATGAGGTCCGCTCGAATGGCGGATCCGCTGACACTACCGTCCTCGATGCCCTCGACGAGCAGGCTGTTGAAAATTATGTCGCTGCCGTGGTGCAGCAAGCGGGGCAGATCGATATCTCATTCAACCTTATTTCGTACGGGGATGTGCAACTGCCGCTGATGGATTTATCGGTTAAGGATTTTATGCAGCCGATCATGAACGCGATGCGGACTCATTTCCTAACGACCCGGGCGGCTGTCCGTCACATGGTCAAACGTGGATCAGGTGTGATCCTTACATTCGGGGGAGGAGGAACGCAGACCCTGCCGGGCCTGGGAGGATTCAAAATCGCGCTGGATGCCATCGAAGGACTGCGCCGACAGTGGGCCATGGAACTTGGGAAGCAGGGCATACGTGTTATCACCCTGAAAACAGGAGGCATCACTGACTCTATCCCAGAGAACTTTCCGGGCCGCGATGAGATTGTTGCTAGTATTCAGCAGACTGCCCTCCTGAATCGAACCGCAACCTTATCTGATGTGGGAAACGTGGCCGCGTTCGTTGCCTCTGATCAAGCGCGTACGATGACCTCCACAGAAGTCAACATCTCCTGCGGCGCGATCGTGGACTAGCAGGCGCGACCCGCCCAGTGGGAGCAATTTACTGGACGATGTTGACGGGTCGCCCTTACTCCCAATGAGAGATAATTATGTCAGACACGAATAACGTTCAAACTGGATATCAGTCCGCTCAGCGGAATCCCGCGCTGAAGAAACTGGATAAATTGATTGGCACGTGGGAAGTCTCGGGGGGCGCACAAGGAAAAGTAACTTATGAGTGGATGGAAGGCGGCTTTTTCCTGATCCAACATGTGGACCTGAACGATAATAAGGGGATGGAAATCATCGGATATGGTCGCAGTTGGGAGGCGTGGAAAGCCCGGATTGCGTCTCGCAGTATTTCGATAATAAGGACAACCTCTTTACCTATGTATCTGATATGGAGGACGACACTCTCACGATTTGGGGCGGACAACGTGGTTCACCAGCGTATTACAAAGGTAAGTTTAGTAAAGATGGCTATACCCTCATGGGCAGCTTGGTCTATCCGAGAGGCGGATACAATTCAATTTCGACCAAAATCAAGTAGGAAAAGCATACGGTTCCAAAAGAAATGATGATCATAGGGCATACTTCCAGGGATCCCTTTGCGTCGAACATTCCCAAATATTTTTTGTATACCGCGCTCAAGAATTTGGGCTTTGGACTGTTTGTAGCGATCTGGGTGATTTATCTTCAACAACGGCGCGGCTTAAGTCTGACACAAGCCACGATCGTTGATCTGACCTTTTTGATTGTAGCTACATTTGGTGAAGTCCCAACCGGTATCGTAGCGGATACCTATGGCCGAAAAGTCTCCATGGTCATTGGGTCAGTGTTGATGGGCGTCAGCATGCTGGCATGGCCCATTGCACCGACCATTCCATTGGTTGTAATTGCTTATGCCGGAATGGCATTCGGCTTTACTTTCCTTTCAGGGGCGGAAGAAGCTCTATTTTTTGAGTCACTCAAGAGGCTGGGTCGCAGTGAGGATTATCAGCGCCTTGCAGGACAGATCGGTGCGACCACACTTGGTGCGTTTGCCCTTGGCAACGCTGCCAGCGGATTGCTGGCAACAGTAGACCTGATCGTTCCCTTCCTGGCGGGCGGACTGTGTATTATAGCGATGCTGGTAATTGTCTTAACTCTTCGGGAACCACCCAACGAGCTTCAACCAGATAGCCAGGCAAGAAAATCTTATCGACAGGTTCTACGCGACGCGTTAGCAGTCATGAAAAAGCGGCCCGCCTTGCGCTATCCGATGTTTTATCTTGCGTTTGTCCCGCTGGCAGCTACGTTAATGGAAACATTTTTGGTGCAGCCCCAGGCAATCTTATTTGGTGTTCCCATTGCAGGAATCGGCTTTGTGGTCATGGCAGTTCAGCTTACCAACATCCTGGGATCCAACTGGTCACAACAGATTTCAACTCGCCTGGGCGAGAAGCGCGTGATCTACCTCTCGCCGCTGGTGATTGTAGCCAGTCTAGTTCTCCTGGCTGCTTTGCAAGTACTGCCCTCATTGACTCTGATTGCCGTGATTGGATTCGTCACTGCAGTGTTGCGGCCGTTGGTCATGAACCTAATCCATGCAGAAGTATCAGATAACATTCGAGCGACAGCGCTTTCCCTGTTATCTCTGCTATCCTTATTAATTATGGCAGTGGGTGAATTGACCGTTGGCTACATAGGAGATAAAAAGGGCCTCCCCAGCGCCTATATTGTGCTGGCCGCGGGTATGGGTGTGATGAGTCTCGTCTTGCTGTGGAATAGCCGCAGTCACTTCCCACAAGTTGTGGAGTCCAATTGAACAAAATAAGGCATAATGCACTCAAAAAAGGGGTGTGGGGATTCAAGTAAGAAATAAATTGAGAGGAGCAGAAAATGACAAAGACGAACTCCAAGGGCGGCTATGTATCCGTAAATGGTCTCGAGATGTATTATGAGATCCATGGAACTGGCCAGCCACTTGTGTTGCTGCATGGCGCCTTTTCGGCGATTGGCACCTCGTTTGGAGAATTGCTGCCCGAGCTAGCCAAGACACGGCAGGTCATTGCCTTCGAATTGCAGGCACATGGGCATACAGAAGATATTGACCGTCCACTATCGCTTGATGGAATGGCTGACGACACAGCAGCTGCCATTAAACAGTTGGGCATTGAACCCACTGATCTCTTGGGTTATAGCATGGGAGCTGGCGTCGCCTTGTATACTGCCATTCGTCATCCAGAAGTACTACGCAAACTCGTGCTCGCGTCAGTCACATACACCATAAGCGGCATCCATCCGGGACTGATGGAGGGGTTGGGGAATATGACGCCAGAGATGATGTATGGGTCTCCGTGGCATGAGGAATATCTCAGAATTGCCCCGCACCCCGAACATTTCGCCAGACTCTTCACCAAAAAAACACACATGGATCAGAATACGAAAGATTTGCCTGCCGACAGCATAAAAGCGATTAAGTCGCCGACCCTGCTTATCGCTGGCGATTCCGATCTCGTCCGTCCGGAACACGCCGTGGAAATGTTCAGGCTTCTGGGTGGAGGTGTCTTTGGCGATACCCCGGCTGGGTTACCGAATTCACAACTCGCTATTCTACCGGGCACATCGCATGTGTCGCTTGCGAGCCGTACGGAATTGCTCATTCCCATGATCAACTCATTCCTCGACCTGCCAATGCCCGAGTCCAAATAAGGAGAAAGCAACATGACTGTTAAACGAAATATTCAATCAGAGAGCGATCTTCCAGCAAAATTGTCTCAGCCGGCGCAACGCGCGCTGGCTGGGGCTGGGATCAAAAACCTGAAACAATTGACCAAATTCAGTGAGTCAGAGATCAAGCAATTGCATGGTATTGGATCCAATGCCATCAATCAGCTTGAGGCTGCCTTGGCTGCCAAAGGATTATCCTTTGCAGATAATAAGAAGAAAAGCAAGGCATAATATTCAAAGTTCTTCGATCTTTTCAAAATTTGAATACACAAAACTCCTTCAAAAATCCAACATAAATATGTCGATTCTGACGTCTCCTGTTCGACGTATTAGTAGAGCGAATAATTCAGAACAATGTAAGTCGCTCTGAAACTCGCTCAAATCTCAGATGAGAAGGAGAAAATATGAAAACCGTAACTTCCACAGACGACGCGAGTCTGACAAAAGCGCTGCTGACGTGCGGTATTGGTGCCGGACCTCTTTACATCATCGTAGGACTGATTCAAATAGCCATCCGCTCGGGTTTCGATATCACCAGACACTCGCTCAGCTTGCTGGCCAATGGAGACTTAGGATGGATCCAGATTCTCAACTTCCTTGTTACAGGCATTCTGCTGATCGCTGGGGCGATCGGTATGAAGCAGGTGTTAAAGTCTGGCCCAGGCAGCCGATGGGCACCGCGTATGCTTGGTCTCTACGGCCTGGGTCTGGTTGGCGCCAGTATTTTCAGTGCCGATCCGGCGCTTGGCTTTCCTCCTGGAACCCCACTGGAGAACACCCCCATCAGCTGGCATGGTATGCTGCACTTAATCGTGGGTACCATAGGCTTCATCGGGTTTATTGCCACCTGCTTTATCCTTGCCCGCCGATTTAATTCCCTTCAAAGACAGGGTTGGGCATGGTACTCGCTGATTACTGGTATCCTCTTCCTTGTTTCCTTTGTCGGTATCGCTTCTGGCTCCAAGGGCCCCGTCAGCCTCTTCTTCGCCATCGCAGTTGTGCTTGGCTTTGCGTGGATCTCAGCGTTACTTTCCAGCCTTAAGGCAGAGGTCGAAAGAGAATAGTTATAGATACAGTTAAGGCGTATTCTCAAGCCTCATTTTAGGCAATAATGAGCAAAAATAATTAACAACCAGATTGGAGAGAATGATGTCATTTCAAGCTTATTTAGATAACGTTGAAGAAAAAACTGGCAAGACCCCCAATGATTTTATTTCTGAAGCGAAAAAGAAAAATCTCACAGAATTCAAGGATATCATCGCCTGGTTAAAAAAGGATTATGGCCTGGGACTTGGGCACGCGCGAGCGATCGCCTATGTTATTCGCAACGGTGCGAACTTTGAGCGGCGGCAGACGACTGGAACGCACCGTGACGCTTCAGGAACCTTGAAACTTGATGGCAAGAAACCGAAGAGCAAGACAGCTAAAATCTGAGTTTTCGAAAATCCATATTAAGTATGTCGATTCTGGTGTCTATTGTTCGACGTATTAATAGAGCGATAACTCACTACTTTTACAGGATGAGTGTTAGGCTCAAAATCTTAAACCTGAAAGAGCGACGAAAATGAGATTCATGATGATGACAACCGATGATGCGAGTTCAACAGGCACTCCACCTAGTCCTGAAATGTATGTTGAAATGGGCAAGCTGATCGAAGAGATGACCAAAGCTGGTGTCCTGTTGGCAACGGGCGGACTTGGCCCAAACCCGACGCGCATCAAATCTTCTGACGGCAAGGTCACTGTAACAGATGGGCCTTTCACCGAAGCGAAAGAGGCAGTAGTTGGATTTGCGCTCGTAGAAACCAAATCCAAAGAAGAGGCAATAGAGTTTTCAAAGCGCTTCTGGCAGGTGGTAGGCGATGGGGAAGGCCGAATTTATCAGGTCTTTGGCCCTGAGGATGGCCCTCCAGGACAATAATCGTTCGCTACTAAACTTATGAATCCTGATATCCATCGCACGATTGATGCAGTCTGGCGGATCGAATCCGCCAGACTGATCGCGGGTCTTACGCGTATCGTGCGCGATGTCGGTCTTGCAGAAGATCTTGCACAGGGTGCACTCGTCGCTGCGCTTGAGCAATGGCCTGCCTCTGGCATTCCGGATAAACCGGGTGCCTGGCTCATGACCACCGCAAAACATCATGCCATTGATCTGATTCGCAGAAATGTCCGGCTTGAACACAAGTATGAGGAAATCGGTCGTGACCTCGAGATTCAACAGGAACTGGGAGTTCCAGAGTCTGAATTAGACAACGATGAAGAAATGGGCGATGATCTCCTGCGGCTTATGTTTATCGCCTGTCATCCAGTACTCTCAAAGGAAGCACGCGTTGCGCTTACACTGCGACTGCTGGGTGGGTTAACTACGGATGAGATCGCGCACGCATTCCTTGTCCCTGAACCAACGATCGCACAACGGATCGTGCGCGCAAAACGGACTCTCTCTGAGGCACGAGTTCCCTTTGAAGTTCCAGTTGGATCCGAGCGCGCTGCCCGGCTTTCATCGGTGCTGGAGGTTCTCTACCTGATTTTTAACGAAGGTTACTCGGCAACAATGGGGGATGATTGGATGCGGCCTGCGCTTTGTCAGGAAGCGCTTCGGCTTGGGCGGATTCTGGCCGAACTCGTTTCAGAAGAGCCAGAAGTTCATGGTCTGATCGCATTGATGGAGATCCAGGCTTCCCGTTTGCGTGCCCGGGTGGGCCCAGCGGGAGAACCCATTCCGCTCCTTGAACAAAACCGCGGACGCTGGGATCAACTGCTCATCCAACGTGGATTCGCCGCGCTGATTCGCGCAGATGCTCTTGGTGGTGCATTAGGACCTTACAGGTTGCAGGCAGCCATCGCGGCCTGTCATGCCCAGGCACGCAACCCGGAAGATACAGAGTGGGAACGGATCGCAGCGCTCTACGATGCTCTTGCCCAACTTACTCCCTCTCCAATCGTGGAGTTGAATCGCGCGGTCGCGGTTGCGATGGCCTTTGGTCCAGAAGCCGGTCTTGAGATTGTCGATACGCTGACGTCTGAACCATCGCTCAGGGCTTACCATCTCCTGCCGAGTGTGCGTGGCGACCTGCTCGCAAAGCTTGGTCGCTTCAGTGAGGCTTGTGAAGAATTCACCCGTGCTGCCTCTCTGACACGGAATGGGCGCGAGCGTGAACTTCTCCTCGAGCGTGCCACAGCAATGACAAAGGAGGAGCAGAATGAAAAAGTCAAACGCAAAGCTGGATAATACGGAGCAGGTCAATAAGTTCATGGCAAAGCTCGACCATCCATTCAAAGCAGAAGTGCAGATGATCCGGGAGATCATCAAGAAGGTGGACGCCAATATTACCGAGCAAATCAAATGGAAACGCCTTCCTTTAGTTATAAAGGAGAATCTCTGGTGACTTTTAATCTCTGGGAAAAACAGAAAATCTATCTTGTGTTTCATAACCCAGTCATTTCAAAAGTGAAGAGCAAATTCTTAGAAGGCGATTACGACCACAGCAGGATGACTTATTTTTCTGATGAGAATGAGATCAAGGCGAAAAAGAAAGCTCTGGAAAAAGTATTGAAGGATTTGATCAAGTTGCAAAACACGTGAAAGGATAATAGGATGAAAAAAGCAGATTCAAAAGATGATTTGACCGCGTCCCAGCATATCGACAAACACATTAAGGAACTAAGCGATTGGCGCGGCAAGTTGCTGGCTCAATTGCGCAAATTGATCCTGGAAGCAGCCCCTGAGCTCACTGAAGAATGGAAATGGGACACGCCGGTTTGGTCCTATAAAGGAAACGTTGTAGCAGGCGGAGCGTTCAAGGATCACATCAAGCTAAACTTTTTCAAAGGGGCTTCGTTGAAAGATGCCCATGGTCTTTTCAACGCCGGGCTGGATGCGAAAGCAACGCGCGGGATTGATTTTCACGAAGGTGACAAAATTGATGAAGCTGCTTTGAAAGATCTCGTTCATGAGGCGGTTGCTTATAATAAGTCTGGTGCCAAGAAGTAAGTAATAACTGAAGTTGATAAAGATGAATCAACAAGATCTTGGAATGTTAGCAAAAGCGATCATCAACACCAATATGTACATGGTGCTCGGAACGGCTGATGAGTCTGGTCAACCCTGGGTGACACCTGTTTATTTCTCCTGTGCGGACTATAGAGAGTTTTACTGGATGTCCTCCCCGGAAGTGAGACACTCGCGCAACATAGCCGTACGTCCCCAAGTAAGCATTGTGGTCTTTGATTCTCAAGTGGCCGTTGGTAAAGGCCAGGCTGTATATATGTCTGCCGTTGCCAAGGAACTTACCGGTGTTGACTTTGACCTCGGCCTCAGGATTTATAACGGACGATTTTCGAATCCTGCTGAACACGGGGTACAAGTAATCCAGGCAGAGGATGTGCAGGCACCCGGCCTCTATCGCCTCTATCAGGCAGTTGTGTCACAATACTGGGTATTGGATCCGGTGGGTCGTCCGGACCATCGAACACCTGTAACGATATAAGGTATAAAAATTGGCTTTCGATATGGATAATAAGAAATCTGTGGATGTAGGCAATGTATGGTGGTTCTGGTTTTCAACCAACGCGTTTGCCGTTGACAAACGCCTGCGCCATATTCTGCGAGTCTTGCCACGCGACCCGCGCTGCAAATTTTGCAATGCCCCGTTTCAGGGAATTGGCGGGATGATTGTTCGCGTATTGTTTGGCAAACAACGTTCTGCTCTGAATCCTCGTTACTGTAACTTGTGTGAAATTGCTTCACAAGAATTTCCCGGGGGAGCCGAAGTGGAAATGTCCATGCTTTTTGTAGATGTACGCGGTTCGACCGCCCTCTCAGAAACAATGAGCCCCACAGAATTCAGTCAATTGATCAATCGTTTTTATACAACCGCAACCAAAACAATAATTGACGAGGATGGGTTGGTTGAAAAACTGGCAGGCGATTCTGTCGCGGCGTTTTGGGGTGCCGGCTTTGCAGGCGCCGATTATGTGGGACGAACAATAAGGGTCGCACAGACTATGTTAAAGCTTATGGAGCGTCAGAACATCCCGATTGGGATCGGTGTCCATTCAGGAATCGCCTATTTTGGCGCCATGGGTACCGCCCATGGCCTGACTGAAATCTCCGCGATTGGCGATGAAGTTAATCTGGCAGCTCGCCTGGCTTCGAAAGCCGCAGCAGGGGAAATCATCGTCAGCGAACAGGCACTTCGAAAAGCAAATCTAGATGGCAGTGGATTGGAGTCACGCAGTCTGGAATTAAAAGGCATCAGCGAGCCCGTGGTTGCCCGCGTGATGCATGCTCCATGACAGGCCATGGAAACTAAGCATAAAAAGAGGAGAGTATGAGAAAAGTATTTCTGTTCAATATGACAACGCTCGACGGTTTCTTCGAGGGGCCCAACCAGGATATCAGCTGGCACAACGTAGACGAGGAATTCAATGAATTCGCTATTGAGCAACTCAATGAGATTGGGACGCTCTTATTTGGACGAGTGACGTATCAGCTCATGGCAAGCTACTGGCCCACTGAGCTTGCGATCAGCGATGATCCGGCCGTTGCAGGACTAATGAATAGCCTGCCCAAAATTGTCTTTTCCAAAACTCTGGACAAAGCCGAATGGAATAATTCGAGGCTCGTCAAAGAAAATGCGGCAGATGAAGTGTTGAAACTGAAGCAACAGCCCGGAAAAGATATTGCCATCTTTGGCAGCTCAGACCTAGCCGTCACTTTAGCCCAAAATGGCGTGATCGATGAATATAGGATTATCGTGAATCCTGTTTTTCTGGGGAATGGCACATCTCTATTAAAAGGGATCAGGGAGAAATTGAATCTGAAACTTCTAAATGCTAGGATCTTCAAATCTGGCAATGTATTACTTTATTACGCGCCTGAGAAAGAATAGGAGGAGATTTCATGGGCAAAGTCGTTTTAGGAATGACCGTGTCGCTGGATGGGTTTATCAATGATCGCAATGGCAGTGTAGAGGTCCTGTATCCTGACCTGGTCGCGCTACGAGACATCGATCCTTTGAAGGAATCCATCCAAAATACAGGCGCGGTAGTGATGGGGCGAAATTCGTTTGCTATGTCAGAAGATCCCGATTGGTTTGCAGGAAATTACGAGTATCAAGTGCCGATCTTTGTGCTCACCCATCAGCCTCCAAAGAAGCACCCAAAGGAAACCGATACATTAACGTTTACCTTCGTGACCAATGGCATCGAAAGTGCCATTCAGCAAGCCAAAGCAGCCGCGGGGGATAAAGATGTCAATATCATCGGTGCCACTAGCACTGCAAGGCAATGTCTCGAGGCAGGGCTTGCCGATGAACTGCATGTTGACATCCTGCCGGTTTTTCTCGGTGGTGGTTTACGAGCATTTGAAGAGATCAATGAGAAAAAGATTCAGCTAGAAAGAATCAAAGTGATGGAGCTTCCAGGTGGAAGAACGCATCTCCGGTTCCGTGTCATAAAGTAATAGCACCGGAATGAGTATGGAAAAACGCTTTCAAAAAATAAAGCTCTTCACTCAGCAAAAGGATTTGTGATCAATTGTGAATATTTCCCAGGATCAGCGCGACAGCAAATTTGCATCAAACATTCCTCGCTACTTTATTTACACTGCGCTCAAAGGGTTTGGCTTTGGGTTGATCACCGCGATGTGGTTGATTTACCTTCAGCAGCGGCGTGGCTTAAGTCTTACGCAAGCGACATTTGTAGATGTTGCATTTTGGATCGCGGCTGTTCTTGGCGAGGTGCCAACCGGTATCGTCGCGGATACCTATGGTCGCAAGACATCTTTAGTCGCTGGCGTATTTCTTATGAGCCTAAGCATTTTTGCGTGGGCTCTCGCGCCAACCATACTTCTCATCGTACTTGCCTACGCTGGCTTGGCGATTGGTGTCACATTCCTCTCCGGAGCCGAGGATGCTTTTTTCTTTGAATCTATTCAGATCACCGGACGCGCAAATAGCTATACTCGTCTTGTCGGGTTGGTGGGCGCTACGATGCTGGGGGCGACCGCAGTTGGCAGTGCTGTGAGCGGCTTATTTGCTTCTGTAGATTTGATCTTGCCTTTTCTCATTGCAGGCGTTAGTTTGCTGGCAACGTTGGGAACTGTACTGGCCTTTAAAGAACCTCAGGTCGAAGAAAAAGGAGTCGGGCAAACGCGGATATCCTATCGCGAGATTCTGCATCAATCGTTCACTCTGATGCGCGCTCGTCCAGTGCTCCGTTCTCCGATGCTCTATCTGGCGATTGTACCGATGGTTGCCCTCGTTATGGAGACGTTTTTCCTGCAACCTCAGGCCGTTAGATTGGGTGTGCCAATTGCAGGGATCGGGATGCTCGTGATGGCGACACAATTCACAAATATGGCAGGCTCAACTTGGGCGGATAAGATTGCGACCCGCTTGGGCGAGGGACGAGTGCTTTTCATCATCCCAGGGATCATCGTGATCAGTCTGATTCTATTAGCAGCCTTTCAAGTATTTTTCTCCCTGCTATGGATCGCGGTGATTAGCTTTGTCACGGCGGTCTTGCGTCCACTCGTTTTGAATCGCATTCAGAGTCAGGTCTCGGATAATGTCAGAGCGACGATCCTCTCAATGGAGTCGTTGATGGCGACTATGCTTTTGACTGTGAGTGAACCAATCTTGGGTGTAATTGCCGATCGAGCCGGATTGCCGACAGCATATGTCACATTGGCAGCTGGACTCGGCGTTCTCGTCCTGTTGTTGTTTTGGACAAGTTCTCAATACTTGTTGTTCCCTGAAATCGTCAAGTCCGAGCCATCAGAGTCAGAAGCGTGATCTGATATGAACAATTTCATGTTTGATGGATTCACTCATAAGCAAATCAAAACTCAGGAAACTACTATCAACCTAGTTCAAGGCGGTAGAGGTGATCCAATCTTGCTGTTGCATGGTTACCCCCAAACTCATGTCTGCTGGCATCGTGTTGCGCCGGTCCTTGCTGAACAATTTACAGTTGTCTGTGCTGACTTTCGTGGCTTTGGCGACAGTGCGAAACCTCCAAGCGACCCTGAACACCTCACGTATTCGAAGCGCGTGATGGCGCAGGATCAAGTCGAGGTGATGCTGAGTTTAGGGTTCAATAAGTTTGCAGTTGTCGGGCATGACCGGGGCGCCCGCGTGGCGTATCGAATGGCACTCGATCATGCCGAGAAAGTGACAAGACTCGCGCTGCTCGATATCATTCCAACAAGTACAGCTTTTGCTCATGTCGATAAGGATATGGCAACCTCAGCTTTCAACTGGTTTTTCTCGATCCAGCCCGACGAGTTGCCCGAGCGGTTAATTGGGGCTGAGCCGGCGTTCTATCTGCAATGGATTCTCGATCACTGGGCCGGCACAAAAGGCGCGCTCGCAGAAGAAGCATGGCAGAATACCAGCGCTGTTTTGATGAGGCGGCCATTCGTGCGACAAATGAGGAATTCCGTACGTTCGCAACAATTGACCTGATCTATGACGAAGCGGATCAGGAGCGTAAAATTTCCTGTCCGACGCTCCTGTTGTGGAGCAAGACCAGTTGGACCACATTTGATATGCTGGAAGTATGGAGAGCGCGAGCCGAAAACGTGCAAGGAGTTGCATTTGATTGCGGACATTTTTTGCCAGAGGAAGATCCGGAACGAACGGCAGCGGAACTCATCCATTTTTTATCGTAAAGGAAAACGAAAACATGAAGAAGCAAGTATTGTTTATTCAGGGCGCTGGAGAGGGTGCATACGAAGAAGATGGAAAGTTGGTCAAGTCTCTGCGAGATGTGCTTGGCACCGAATACAATGTGCGATACCCGAAGATGCCTGAAGAGGAGAACTCAGGTTACGAGGCATGGAAAGCTCGGATTTCAAAAGAGCTAACCGTGCTAGATGATGGAGTAATCCTTGTGGGACATTCAGTAGGCAGTTCTATGCTGTTGAAATATCTTTCTGACGAAAATATCGAAAACTCTGTTGCGGGTATCTTTCTTATCGCCGCGCCATATTGGGGAACTGGAGGCTGGCAGGTTGAGGAGTTTCGATTCGGTGAAGACCGCGCCTCAGAGTTCCTCAAAGCGTACCCGATTTTCTTTTACCATAGTCGTGACGACGATGTCGTACCGTTCGCGCACCTTGCGTTGCATGTAGAAAAGTTTCCACAAGCAACTGTTCGTGAATTCGATGGGCGTGGGCACCAATTTAACAACGATTTATCTGAAGTTGCCGAAGATATAAAAGGCTTATAACCCTGATCGGAGGTGAAAGCATGATCTTTACTTTCGAGGAAAGACTATCGGACTCGCCGTTTGTCGAAAAGATTTGGCGTGCACAAAGCGAGCGTAGAGGCGATTTTCTATCTGTCGCCGCGAGTCAATGGGAAATCGTTGTATCGAAATATCATGATGAGACAACCATAACAGTGCGGGGGCCGGAGACCAAAGCAACGTCAATGCACGTCACTCTCGTGGGTGGAGAGTTTTTTGGCATCATTTTTAGGTATGGTGCCTTTATGCCTCATTTTCCTGTAAGCGACCTTGTCGACGCAGATCTGGACCTGCCTGACGCATCAAGCAAATCCTTCTGGTTGAATGGGGCTTCCTGGCAGTTCCCGAACTATGAAAATGCTGACACTTTTGTAGACCGACTTGTGCGGGAAAGCCTCCTGGCTTGTGATCCAATCATCGGGCCTGTGCTACGAGGCGAACCACAAGAGCTGTCCCCGCGGTCCATACAGCGTCGCGTCCTGCAAGCCACTGGGTTGACGCAGAGTTCCATCTGGCAAATCGAACGTGCCAGACATGCAACCCTGCTCTTGCGGCAAGGTGTCTCGATCCTTGATACCGTAGAACGGGCCGGTTATTCTGACCAGGCGCACTTGACCAGAGTACTGAAGCATCTGATTGGGAAAACGCCTGCTCAAATCATCAACAAAAGTGAACCTGAGCAGATGTCGCTTTTATTCAATACAGAGCCTTTCCGCTGATGTATTATTTATGTGTTAACAATCAGAGATAAAGGAGAGAGAATATGCGAAAAGTCGTTTCGTGGTTATTCATATCACTGGATGGCGTTGTAGAAGCGCCCAATGAGTGGCAATTCGATGTCTTCGATGATGCCATGATCGCGGACTTAGGTTCGCAGATGGACACAGAGGGTGCCATGCTGATGGGGCGAGTGAGCTACCAGGAATGGGCCTCATATTGGCCAACTTCTACCGATGAACCGTATGCAAGTCATATTAACAACATGCCCAAATATGTGGTTTCAACAACTCTGGACGATGTCGAGTGGGGAAAATGGGAGAAGCCAACGCTCATCAAAGGCAACCTTGCGAGAGAAATTAACAATCTGAAGCAGCAGCCTGGCAAGAATATTAGCGTTGGGGGCAGTCCCACACTTGTTCGGTCACTGCTGCAAGAGGGCCTGCTCGATGAGTTTAAGCTCATGATTCATCCTGTTATCGTAGGCAAGGGAAAGCGTCTTTTTACGGAAGATGTCGATCTGAAAAGGTTAAAACTCGTCGATTCGAAAGTGACCGGGACAGGTGTTGTGATCGTCACTTATCAGCCGGCACAAAACCAGAAGTAAGATGGGAGTCACATTCTCGAAAGATGGGACCCGTATCGCCTATGATAAAACAGGTGATGGTCCACCCCTG